>Ga0210388_10000029_pt1 | contig 246394 bp, 247 predicted proteins | sample IncBWC19OmetaG_FD_155485 | JGI IMG/M metagenome (GOLD analysis project Ga0210388, IMG submission 155485) | Forest soil microbial communities from Barre Woods Harvard Forest LTER site, Petersham, Massachusetts, United States - Inc-BW-C-19-O ...
CACGACGGCGCGCTGGCGGACGTCGGCGCGACCGTGCTGCGCTGGCTGACCGGTGCGCAGGCGCACAGCCTGCCCGGCGAGGCGTTCCTAAGCTAGGGCGCGATGCCCGAGCTGCCCGAGGTCGAGACGATAAGACGCCAGCTCGCGCCGCTGGTCGAGGGCAGGCGCCTGCGGCGGATCGAGGTACTCGACCCGCGCTGGTCGCGCCCGCTCGCGCCGCACGAGCTCGAGCAGGCACTCACGGGTAGGCGCATCGAGCGCCTGGGGCGGCGAGGCAAGTACCTGGTGTGGAGCTTCGACGGCGACGTGCACCTCGCGCAGCACCTGCGCATGACGGGCTCGGTGCTCGCGGATCCCGACCCCGAGCCGGCACACACGCGCGTGCGGATGGAGCTTGGCCCCGCTCGGCGCGGCGCCGGCGCCGAGGCGGGGGTCGCGGCGGCCGCGCCCCGTGCGCGCGGGGCGCATCGGCTGGCATTCGTGGACCCGCGTCGTTTCGGCACCGGCGAGCTGCTGCTGGGCGGCGACGCGCTCGAGGCGTTCTTCGCTGCGCGTCTCGGCCTGGAGCCCTTCGACGAGCGCTTCACCGCGGAGCATCTGCGCGCGCTGGCAAAGGGCAGGACGGCGCCGATCAAGGCGTTCCTGCTGGACCAGCGCAGGATCGCCGGCGTCGGCAACATCTACGCCGACGAGGCACTGTTCAGGGCTGGTATACACCCGCGCCGGCCCGCCGGCCGCCTCTCGCGCGAGCAGTACGCACGGCTGCGCGAGAGCGTGATCGCGGCCCTGAACGCGGGCGTCGAGGCGCGCGGCGCGAGCATCGACGACTTCCGTCATGTGGACGGCGTACGCGGCTCTTTCCAGGATCAGTTCCTGGTGCACCTGCGCGAGGGTGAGCCGTGCGTCGTGTGCGGCTCGCCGATCGTCAAGATGGTCGTCGGCGGGCGCGGAACGTACGTATGCGAGACCTGCCAGCCGCCGTTCAGGCAGCGAGCATCTCGTCGAGGCGACCGCTCTCGGCAGCGGCCTGGACCTCGGTGAAACCGCCGATCAGCTCGCCGCCGACGATCACCTGCGGAAAGCTCAGCATCCCGGTCGTCCGCGCAAGCTCGGCGCGCCCGTCGGGGTCCTTCGAGAGGTTGATCTCGGCGAACTCGATGCCGCGCGCCTTCAACAGGCCCTTCACGCGCGCGCAAAACGAACATGGATCTGTCGTGTACACGACTACTTCGCTCATTACTTCATAAAATATAGCGGGTGGTGTCTTAGTTTGGATGCCGTCGCCGCCAAGCGACTCCAGCTCCACTCAGAGCGACTCCCGCGCAGCCCATTCCCGCGAGCCCTATCGCCCACGGCTGTCCGAGAATCAGGAGGCCGATGCCCAACATCCCCGCGAAGGCGTAATACACACCCTGCGCGAGGGGCCTGTAGGGATGCTTGAAGATCAGCCCGAGCACACGCATGCAGGAAGCCTAACCCACCAGCTTCGCAATTTCCTCGGCGGTCCAGATGTGGTCTGCGGTGCCCGCTGCCATCGCCGGAGTCTGCTTGATCGCGGGGCCGTCCTCCTCTAACGCTATGCGCATGCGGCCTAGGTGCCGATTACTCGGCTATTGCGAGCATCCCCAGCACAAGCTAGTCTAGGCGTAGGTCGAAAAAGTGCTAGGACCGTCGCAAATTGCGGCAATCAAAAAGGAGCCACGTGACCGTAGCCGAGCAGATCGCGGCCGAGACTGAGCTAAACGACCGACTGGCGGATTATGCTGGCCGGTGGGTTGCCCTGCGCGATCACACGATCGTCGCAGATGCTTCGACGCTCAAAGACCTCCATGCCCAGATCCAAGACAGCGCGGAAATCGAAGTCATTCAAGTCGCAGACGACCCACACGTCGCCTGCTTCTACTAGCTCCACTGAAGGACCGAAGCCGGCTGTCGAGAAAAATATCCCGTACTGCGGCGGGCTTGGGCCGCAGTTGGCTCCGGGCGTCTCCATCGCTCTGATCCGCCAAGATGGGACGATGACGCCCCGCGCGAGGGCGCTTGTCGACAGCGGCTGTGATGTCACCTCGTTCCCGGCCGCCTGGGCGGAAGAACTGGGAATCGATCTCAGCGAATGCCCCGCGTTCGCGGGCGTGACTGCGGCCGGGAAGGACGGCTCAAACGCTGCGACGCAGCCACGGCGCTGGCCCGCCGGCGTCGATGCACTCGTGTATGGCCAAAAGATTCATCTTGAGGCCGTCTTTCGGCCGGGTCTACCTATCCTTCTGCTCGGGCGCGAGGACTTCTTTACGTACTTCAAGGTCTCGTTTGACCAGAAGGCAAAACTCATGCGGCTTGAGTCGTACGCCAAGTGCGCCGCGTCAAACTGAGACACCACCCCACTGACACCTTGACACGAGCGTCACGCCTCCTACTCTAGATCCCGGCGTCGGACTACCATCCGCGCCGGGGCCGCTTGGTATTGCTAGCGCGCCTAGACACCCAATGGCCCCGATAGGGCCGAAATCCACTGATACACCACCCGCGCGGGGTTGCCAAGACGCAGGCTAGGCAGCGCCGGCCGGTTCACGGAAAGGGGTGCGCCGTAGCCGCCCATGCAGCAGACGGCTCGTTGCTGTCGGTGGGGGCACCTGCCAGGCCGGGGCTCTCGCGCAGGAACCTCTCGAGCACGTCGGCTGCGAGCGGGCGCGCGAACAGGAATCCCTGCGCGAGGTCACATCCCTCGCGCTGCAGTTCCCGGACCTGGTCGTGATCCTCGACCCCCTCGGCGAGCGTCTGCAGCCCGAGCGCCTTCCCGAGCTGGATGAGCGTGTGCGCCAGCGCGTGTGCCTCGCTCGAGCGCGCGAGGCCGGTGATGAAGGTACGGTCGATCTTGAGCGAGTCGACGGGAAACTGGCGCAGGTAGGCCAGCGAGCTGTAGCCGGTCCCGAAGTCGTCGACCGCGATGCGGATGCCGAGCGCCTTCAACTGGGTGAGCAGGCGCGCGGTGGTATCGGGCTGGCGCATCAGGACCGTCTCTGTGATCTCGAGCGTGAGCGCTTTTGCGTCCATGCCGGTGCGGCGCAGCACGCCACGCACCTCATCGACGAACTCTGTCCGCTCCAGCTGGCGCGCGGAGACGTTGACTGACATGTTCAGCGCGTAGCCGTCGCGGCGCCAAGCCGAAGCCTGGAGGCAGGCCTGTTCGAGCACCCACTGCCCGATCGTGATGATCACGCCGTTCTGCTCGGCGATCGGGATGAAGACGTCCGGTCCGATGACGCCGGCGGTGGGGTGGCGCCAGCGGAGCAGTGCCTCGACGCCCACGACCCCCTCGCTCTCCAGGTCCAGCATCGGCTGATACATGAGGTACAGCTGGTCGGCGTCAAGCGCTCCCGCGAGATCCATCTCCAGGTGGATGCGGTCCTGTGCGGCCGTCTGCATCGATGACTCGAACGTCACGTAGGTGTTCTTGCCCTCGGCCTTGGCCTCATAGAGGGCGAGGTCCGCGTCCTTCAACAGCGCCTCGGCGGACTCTGGCCGTCCGCTGGCGATGCCGATGCTCGCCGTCAGCAGGATTGGAGCTTGTGCGTCCGCGGGCAGCCCGATCGGTTGGCGGAGCACGTCGAGGATCCGCTCGGCCACGAGCGTCGGCGCCGCGTCGAGGCCGATCGAGTCGACCAGCATCACGAACTCGTCGTCGCCGATGCGCCCGACGGTGTCGTTGTCGCGCAGCGTCGCCTTCAGCCGCGCGCCGACCTGCCGCAGAACCTCGTCCCCGATTTGATGGCCGTGGCGATCGTTGATCTGCTTGAGGTCATCGATGTCGACGAACAGCGCTATCACAGGCACGTCCAGGCGCTTGGCCCTGGCGAGCAGCTGTTCGGCGCGGTCGAGCACCAACAGGCGGTTCGGCAGGTCGGTCAGGGGGTCGTGCAGAGCGCTGTGTTCGAGCTCCACGGTCTTCTCCCCGACGAGCCTCCACGCGTGCCGGCGCGAGCGTCTGAGCACTTCGTAGAGCATGAACGCCAGGAGCGTGACGAGCACGCCGGCGCCGAGCACGATCGCGGCCTGCGCATCCGGAGATACTGACGCCTGCGGGCCGCCCGTCACCACGGCGATCCATCCTTCGCCGAGGTTCGTGCGTTGGGTGTACTCGTGGGAGGCGTTGCCCGCCCGGCCGATCAGCTCGAGCCGGCCACCGCTGTTGCGGTGGTACAGCGCCAGCTCCAGCGAACGGTGGCTCGCGAGCAGCGGTCGGATCAGCGAGGAGCCGTTGAAAGAGGTGCCGATCAGTCCGGTGACCGCGGCACGGCGGGCAGCGACGCTCGCGAGCGACACGCCGGGCCTGTAGACGGCCTCGCCGATCGCCACCAGCGAGACACCCGGTATCGGGGCGACGATCGTCGAGGCGGTGTCTGTCGCGGTAGCTATCAAGGCGTCGAACGGCGAGCGCCCGAGGCCGGGAATCGCCGGCGCGCAATAGTCGAGCAGCGGGGGGTAGAGGTCGGTGGCGGCCGTGTGGCCGACGGATGCACGCGTGAGGCAGTAGACCGAGCGTCGGCCTGCCGGAACGATGTCGGGGTGCCTGGCCAGGAGCGCCCTGAACACAGGGTCGGACCTGGCGGCGCCGAGGAAGGCCTGCAGCTTGGAGGCCGGTACGAACTCAATTAGCGCCGAAGCCACGCCGATCGGTGCAGGCGCCCCGCGCCTGAGTTCGTCGTACCACTGCGTGAACCGCGTGTCGCCGACCGACGGCTCCAGCGTCGCGATCGTGCGCAGCGTGCGTGTCTGCGCGAGATCGGCGTCCAGCTTCGAGTCGAGCGTGCTGCTCACGTCGGTGGCGGTCGAGGCGAATGCGTGCTCGTTGCCGCGCCGCAGATTTGAGCGCCATTCGCTGGCTGTGAACCCCGAGGCGGCGATGGCGAGTGCGAAGATCAGCGCTCCGATCAGAGCCCCGCGCACGCGCCGCGACAGTCGCTGTCCCGTGCTCCGCGCGGGTCGCGTGCTGCTCATGACTCATGGACCAGTCGGTGTGCCACCGCGGTGGCACCCGAAGTTGAGATGCGGCACGAGAGCCGCCGAAAGGTCATTAGCTCGCCATCGTCATTCCCATTTGCTATCGACGCGTAATTCGAATAACTTGATCTTGCGCGCCCCGGGGTCGGCGAGGTGTGATAAAGGCGATCAGTCGGAGCCGGGCGCGTGGGCGATGGCGCTGGACGTTTGTACTACTCGATGACCAGCGACTCAACCTCGCGTCATGGGCCGTCGGGTTAGAAGTAGGTCGATAAGACCGGGGAGCTGATTCCCCTTCTATCGCGGCACTCGACGCCGCAGTGAGGAGACGCCGATGAACGTAGGCGTCCCGCAGAAGCACACGTCGCCCACCGGCGGCCCTCTCGCAGCACGCAGCAAGCACTTCGGCGTGACCCGTAACGAGCTCGTCCTGGGCTGGAGCCTCGCGCTCACGTGCTTGTCGATGATGTTGTTTGCAAGCAGCGCGCTCGCCGCCGCCGCGCCAGTCGGCCTGGGGTCGGCCGAAAGCTTCTCCGTGCTCGCCGGATCGACGGTCACCAACACTGGGCCCACGACGATGTTCGGCAGCCTCGGCCTCAGCCCGGGCTCCTCGGTGACGGGCGCTCCGCATGTGCTCGGCCAGATACACGTCGACGACGCGGTTGCGATCGGAGCGAAGAACGCCCTGACGACCGCCTTCAACGACGCGGCCTCGCGCCCGAGCAACGGCTCGGCGGGGACCGATCTCGCCGGCCAGGTGTTCCTGCCGGGCGTCCGCACGGCGAGCAGCTCACTGCTGCTGTCCTCCGGGAGCGTCACGCTCGACGCCCAGGGCAACCCCGGGGCGGTGTTCATCTTCCAGATCGGAACGACGCTGACCACCGGCTCCAACACCACCGTCGCGCTCGTCAACGGCGCGCAGGCGTGCAACGTCTTCTGGCGGGTCGGGTCCTCGGTCACCCTTGGCACCGGTACGGTCTTCGTCGGCACCGTGATGGCATCGGCGACCATCACCGCGAACACCGCTGCGACGATCCACGGCAGGCTGCTCGCGCAGACCGGTGCGGTCAACCTCGACACGAACACGATCACCACGTCCAACTGCGCCGGTGGGAGCGAAATCGCCACCGCGGCTGAAACGGCCGCCGGATTGGCTCCTGCGGCCGCTGTCGCTCCAAAAGGGACGCCGCTAGCAGGCGCGACCCCGCCAACCGCCGCGCAACTCGCGGCCAAACGCAAGGCGGCCGCGCGTCGCGCCGCTGCACGCAGAGCCGCGACGCGAGGGAAAGCCAAACATCATGTGCTCGCGCACCCGGCGCTTCCACACACGCACGGCTCGTTCACGGGCTGAGTGACCGAGATGACAATCGCCTCATCCGGGCGCTCCGGGGTCCGTCACCCGCACGTGGCTCGCCGGCGCCGGCCGGCACGCGCGGCGGGGATCGTGCTCGCCGCCGCGTGCCTGACGGGCGTCGCGGCGGGTTCCACGGTCGGCTCCGCGGTCGCCGCCGGCGGCCACGCCCGTGTGCAGGCGACCCAGGAACTCGTGGTGCTGCTCGCCGCGCACGCCGTTCACCCGGCGCCCGTTGCCGGATCGCCGGTGGTCACGATGCTTGCCGCTCGTCGGCCGATTACGGGAGAGCAGACGACCGTGCCCGTAATCGCGCGCTTGATCGCTGCCGACGGCGCCCGCTGGTTGCAGGTGATGCTGCCCGGCCGGCCCGACGGATCGACCGGCTGGATCTCGCAGCAGGACACCCGTGGGCTTGTGACGGCATGGGCGATCGTCGTCGACCTCGCCACCCGGCATGTGAGCGTCTACAGCGACGGTCGCCGGATCAGGAGCTTCCAGGCGGTCGTAGGCAAGCCCTCCACGCCGACGCCTACGGGACAGTTCTTCGTCGAGGAGACATTGCAAATGGCGCCAACGGAGCCCGGCGGTCCGTTCGCGCTCGCGCTCAGCGCCCGCTCGAACGTGTTGCAGGAATTCGAAGGCGGGCCGGGCCAGATCGCGATACACGGACGTGACAATCTTGGAGGAACGCTTGGCAGCGCCGCCTCGCATGGCTGCATCCGCCTTGCCACCGCGAGCATCGACTGGCTTGCCACGCGCATCGGGCCGGGCACGCCGGTGACGATTGAGGCTGGTTGAGCCTTGCAGGCGCGGGCTTAGCTGACGAGATAGCGCGTCGGCACGAGGCGCTCGGTCCGCTTCGGCGGCCGCTTGTACTTGCGTCGCTGGCGCGCTGGCAGCTTCGGGGCCTTTTTCGCGTCGATGTGCTCGTAGGGGATGATCGAGAGCAGGTGGCTGATGAGGTTCAGGTGTGCGGTGCGCTTGTCGTCGGCCTCGACCACGTGCCACGGGCTCGCGTCGGTGTCGGTGTAGGCGAACATCCGGTCCTTGGCTTCGGCGTAGTCGACCCAGCGGGCGCGCGCCTGCAGGTCGGTGGGGCTGAACTTCCAGCGCTTGCGCGGGTCTGACAGCCGCTTCTCGAAGCGGCGCTCCTGCTCCTCGTCGCTGACCGACAGCCAGTACTTGACGAGCATGATCCCGTCGTTCTGCAGCGCCTGCTCGAACAGCGGGCAGAAGCGCAGGAACTCTTCGTACTCATCCTCGGTGCAGTAGCCCATGACGTGCTCGACGCCGGCGCGGTTGTACCAGCTGCGGTTGAACAGCGCCATTTCGCCGGCCGCCGGCAGATGCTCCGCGTAGCGCTGGAAGTACCACTCGGTGCGCTCGCGCTCGCTGGGTGTGGGCAGGGCGACGACACGGCAGGTGCGCGGGTTCAGGAAGGTGATGATGCGCTTGATCGCCCCATCCTTGCCGGCCGTGTCACGGCCCTCGAACAGCACCACCAGCCGCCGACCGCCTGCGACGATCCACTCCTGCAGGTACACCAGCTCGGTCTGCAGGCGCAGCAGCTCCTTCGCGTACTGCTTGTCGTTGAGTTCCTTCACCGTGCGGGCAAGTTAGACGATCGCGTCAGCTCTCGGTGGACCGGCGAGCGAGGGCCTGCGCGCAAGGCGTCGGGCATATCGATCACCATTGCCGGCATGGCAAGCCGAGCTGTGAAGACCGAAGCAGTGGTACTGCGCTCGATGCGCTACGGCGAGGCGGATCGCATCCTGCACCTGTACACGCCGCAGCGCGGGCGGGTGAGCGCGATCGCGAAGGGCGTGCGGCGCGCGCGCAGCCGCTTCGGCGGCCGGCTCGAGCCGTTCTTCCGCCTGCACGTCGAGCTGCACGAAGGCCGTGGCGAGCTGTTGACGGTCACCGGCGCGCAGACGATCGACGGCTACGCGCGCCTGCGCGGTGACGCGCGCGGCCTGGACGCGGCGGCGCGGGCGTGCGACGCGGTGGGGCGGCTGTTCGAGACCTCAGAGCCCCACCCAGGGGTGTTCAACCTGCTGTGCCGCAAGCTGTCGCTGCTCGACGAGCACGCGGGCACGGACGGGCCGGGATCGACGGACGGCCACGGTGGTGCGCTTGCGTTTCGCCTGAAGCTGCTGCTGGCGGCGGGGCTCGCGCCGCAGCTCGGCGCCTGTGCGAGCTGCGGCGAGCGCGAGCACCTGGTGGGCTTCTCCGGCGCGGCCGGCGGCGTCGTGTGCGGGGCATGTGAGGCGGGCTCGTTCCCGCTGCGCGAGGACGCGCACGGCTTCATGGTGGATGCGCTCGGCCGTGGACTGACGGAGGTCCCGCAGGCGTCCACACCGGCGCTCGGCCAGGTCGAGCGCGCGATCGCGGCGACGCTCGAGCACCACGCGCACGTGCGCCTGATGCCGGCCGTCGGGCACGCGGGCTGATTGCTCCTGACCGGCTAGGTGGAGCTCATGTCATCCCGATATCGTGGTGCGCCATGGACGAGGGCTTTCCAATCGCGTACCAGGTGCTGGAGAAGGGCGTTCCGGTGCTCGCATCCGACGGCACCGAGGTCGGCACGGTGCATCACGTCGTCTCTGCGCCCGAGAAGGACATCTTCCATGGCGTCGTGATCAAGACGCCTGGCCACGGGCTGCGCTTCGTGGAAGCTGCCGACGTCGAGTCACTGCACGAACACGGGGTGGACCTGCGCATCGACACCGCAGCTGCCCAGAGCCTGCCCCAGCCGGGAGGTGGCGCGCCGGTGTTCGACGAGGACCCGGGCGAGCTCAAGGGCTGGCACCACTGGGTGCACAAGGCGGCCCTCCGCGGCGACTGGAAGCGCGAGGGCTAAGCGGGGATCGCCACGTCGGCGCAGCGCTGGCAGCAGCGAAATGCGCTTCGCCCCGGGCTGGGGCCGGCCGCAGCCGCTGCCACAATCGAACGATGAGCATCGCAACCGAACAGGACACGGTCGCGGCTGGTTTCGCCGCGCGCTGGGCTGAGCAGGAGGAGCGGCTGCTGTCGCCGCTGGCGGCACGCTCCTATCCGGCGCTGCGCTTGCACCAGGAGGACGACTGCTCGCTGCGCACCCCGTTTCAGCGCGACCGCGACCGCATCGTCCACAGCAAGGCGTTCCGCCGGCTGACGCACAAGACACAGGTGTTCGTGGCGCCGCGCGGCGACCACTACCGCACGCGTTTGACGCACACGCTCGAGGTCACGAGCATCTCGCGCACGGTCGCGCGCGCGCTGCGCCTGAACGAGGATCTGGTGGAGGCGATCGGCCTCGGTCATGACCTCGGCCATCCGCCGTTCGGGCACATCGGTGAGGAGGTGCTCGACGCCTGCCTGAAAGAGCGCTTTGGGCGCGACTTCCATCACTACGAGCACTCGCTGCGGATCGTCGAGCGCCTCGAGCGCGACGGTGTCGGGCTGAACCTGACAGAGCAGGTCCGCGAAGGGATCGCGCGCCACTCGAGCCGCGCACCTGAGCCACAGACGCTGGAGGGGAGGATCGTGCGGGTGATCGACCGCGTGGCCTACATCAATCACGACATCGACGACGCCGTGCGCGCGGGCCTTTTGAGCGAGCACGAGCTGCCGAGTGAGCCGATCGCGGTGCTCGGCGCCGGCGGCTCGGCGCGGATCGACGCGCTCGTGCACGACATGGTCGAGCACTCGCAGCGGGCGGGGGACATCGTCCAGGGTCCGCTGGCGGGTCCGGCGATGAGCGAGCTGCGCGACTTCATGTTCGAGCGGGTGTACCTCGGCCCGGCGGTGCGCGCCGAGCACGAGAAGATCACGGCGGTGGTGCGCAGGCTGTTCGAGCACTACGTCGAGCGCCCCGAGCTGCTGCCACAGGGGCCCGACGGGGCGCCGCCGAGCGGCGACGCGGAGCTCGCCGAGCGGGTCACGGACTACCTCGCGGGGATGACCGACCGCTACTGCATCAGGCAGTACACGGAGCTGCAGGTGCCGCAGGCGTTCGCCCGCTAGCGTTGCCGGCGTGGCGCTGTACAAGAACGAGTCGAAGGACCGCGTGCGCGAGGCGGTCGACTTCCTGGAGCTGGTCTCCGCGCGCACCGAGCTGCGCCGTGCGGGGCCGGCGCGCTACGAGGGGCTGTGCCCGTTCCACGACGAGCGCACGCCGTCGTTCGGGATCGACCCGGCGCAGAAGGTGTACTACTGCTTTGGCTGCCAGGCCTCGGGCGACGTGTTCACGTTCGTGCAGGAGACCGAGGGCGTGGACTTCAAGGGCGCGCTGGAGCTGCTGGCGGAACGCTACGGGGTGGAGCTGGAGCGCGAGGAGGAGGATCCGCGCGAGGCGGAGAAGCGCCGGCGCCGGGAGCGGCTGTTGGAGCTGCTGTCACGCACGGCGGCCTACTACGAGCGCTACCTGTGGGAGTCGAGCGAGGCGCGACACGCCCGCGAGTACCTGCAGGAGCGCGGGCTGGGCGAGGAGGTCCTGAGGGAGTTCCGCGTCGGCTACGCGCCGAGCGCGTGGGATCGCGTGCTGCTGGCCTCGCGCCGCGGCGGCTTCTCCGAGCAGGAGCTGTACGCGACGGGCCTGGCGCAGCGCTCGAAGGAGAACGGGCGCCCGTACGACCGCTTTCGCTCGCGGATCATGTTCCCGCTGGCGGACATCCGCGGTCGCGTGCTCGGCTTCGGCGCGCGCGCGATGCACGCCGAACAGCGGCCGAAGTACCTGAACACCTCCGACAACGACATCTACCACAAGGGCCTGCAGCTGTATGGCGCCGACCTTGCGCGGGCGCCCGCGGCGAAGGCGGGGGAGGTGATCGTCTGCGAGGGCTACACCGACGTGATCGCGCTGCACCAGGCGGGCATGCGAAACGTGGTCGGGCTGATGGGCACGGCGCTCACAGGCGAGCAGGTGGGTGAGCTGGCACGCATGGCGCAGACGGTGCTGCTGGCGCTGGACGCTGACAGTGCCGGGCAGGAGGCGATGCTGAAGGCGTTCAAGCTCGCCAACAAACGCAAGCTGGAGTTGCGTGTGGTGATGCTGCCGGCCGGCGCCGATCCCGCGGAGCTGATTCAGCGTGATGGCGCGGCGGCGATGCAGTCGGCGGTCGAGGGATCGATCTCGTTCGTGCGCTTTCGGGCGGAGCGCGTGCTGGCGAGTGGGGATCCCTCGGACACAGAAGACCAGGACAGGATGATCGACGAACTGCGGCCGGTGTTCGCCGAGTTGCCCGAGAGCGCGCTGCGCATGGAGTTGACCCGAACAGTCGACAGTCGCATGGCGTTGAAGGAGGGTCTGGCGGAAAAGCTGCTGGCGGCCGGTCCGCGCGTCTCTCAGCGCAGAGGTGAGTCCGCCAGGGTTCCGGCACGAGGCGACGGCGACGGCGAGCCTGCGCGTGCGCGCCAGCCTCGGGTGAGCGAGATGACGCGCCGCGAGGAGACCGAGCGCGCGTTCCTGGCGCTGTGCATCGCCGCGCCCGAGGAAGGAGCGCTGGCGCTGGCGGGCCTGGACATAGACGAGCACTTCTCGAGCGGGTTGCTGCGCCGCGCCGCCAGGCACCTTTGCTCTGGCGACCTGCGCGCGCCGATGACCGATGTGGATGGTGCGGAGCTTCGCCTCGAGGATGACCCGCAGCTGAAGGGCCTATTGGCTGAGCTCGTGGTGGAAGCTGGCCGCGAGCAGCCGGATACCGTCATGCTGGAGGTGCAGCGCCTGCAGTTGGAGCTCGCGCGCGTCGACCGCCAGATTCAGCGGGCGCGCGGGCAGGACGGCGGTGACATCAGCGCCCTGGCTCAGCGCAAGGCCGAGGTCAAACGCGACTTCGACCGTGCGTACGGACAGGTGCTCGAACAGACAGGGGATAGGGAGGGGTAGGCGGCGTCCGTCTGGCGGATCAGCGGCTGAAGAGACACGCGGCCGCATACAATCCGTTCGACCGCCCGGCTACAGTCCGTGGTAGCCCAATCCGGGGTAGCTCAATGGCAGAGTAGTCGGCTGTTAACCGATTGGTTGTGGGTTCGAGTCCCACCCCCGGAGTTGTGACGATCCGCACAAGAGCCCGACCGCGGCAGCGTGATCGATCCCGGGCCGCGCCAGCATGTGAAAGGATCATGTGACGCTCGCTGGCCGGTCAGCCGGGATGTGCAGGCAGCCCGAGTGTGGCGGTGTGCTCGCGTAGATAGTCGCGCAGGTACGGGAGCGCGAACTGGACGCGTCCGTACCCCGCGGGTGCGATCAGCTCGAGCGCGATCAGTCGTAGCCGGTACTGGCCCGCGTAGTTCGAGTCTACGTTCAGTCGTTTGGCGATGTCGCCGAGGAGCGACGCGCCGTCGTCCTGGGTCATCGCGAGGAGGAACGACTTGTCGACGTTGGAGGCCTCGGCGAGCGCTGGCGCGTGCACGAGCTGGCCGAGCCGCCGGCGCGCGGCGGCGATGCCCTCCTGCGCCACAGCGAGAGTTATCTCGTTGGCACTGCCAGCCTTGCGCCAGACCTGATCGCCGACGAGCTGGATGAAGAACGGATACCCCTCGGTCGCCGCGACCATCGCGTCGAGGGCGTCGTCGGTGATCGACCTTCCGTGCGTTGTGATGGGTTGAGCGATCGCTTCCCTGACAGCGGCCATGGCGACGGCTCCGACATGGTGGCGGTCGGCGCGACGCATGAACGTGAGAACTTCGTCGTTTAGTAGCTCGTCGATCGCGGCCGGCAGTGCGGCGCCCGCGAACGCGAGATCGCGGCGCTCGCGGAACGCGTGCTGCACCACCGTCCCAAATTCCCGCAGCTCGCTCGCCTGGCGGTAGTGCAGCTCATCGAGCGTAATCAGTAGCCCCGTCTCGTTCTCGGCGAGTAGGCTGGTCAGCAGCTCGACCTTCGACCGGAAAGAGAGCGTGCGTGTGTGCCGATCGATGGTCTGCCAGTCGAGCGAGCCGAGATTCGCCGGCAGCCCGAAGCCACTGATGCGCCGCTTGAGTGCGTCCGGGTCGTGCTCGGCGAGCAGCCGCGGCAAGTGATCGTCGGTGAGTCGCGTGAGAAACCCCGGCGTCGCAGTCTCGGCAACGACCAGCCAGCCTCGCGCTCGGGCGGCATCCTCGACCGCGTTGAGCAGCACAGTCTTGCCCGCGCCACGCGCTCCCGTATAGAGCGTCGCCCGTCCTGCTGAACCAGGCCCGTCGTCGAGCGCCTCGCCGAACAGCTCGATCAGCTCCTCACGCCCAGCGAGCAGCGGCGGCGGCGAACCAAACGTCGGCGTGAATGGATTGTTGGCGGCCACGCCTGCAGCCTACCACCCGGGCTTTAGTTGTCCTTAGTTCTTTTAGCTTCTTTTAGTGGTGTTCAGCCGGATGGGCCGGCGGGGTGACTCAGCCCGCCATGCGGTAGGCCTGGCGCAGCGTTGTGGCAGCGTGCGAGTCGGTCCCCCGGAGCTGTTTTCGCCTTGTGCTTATTAGCCTTCTGTGCGCCGCCTGTGTCGCCGGCGGCGCATGATCGCGCGGTAGACCGCGCGGCCAATCACGATGACGAGCGCAATCGTGAGCCCGATGCCTCGTCCGACTGATAGTCCGGCTGTCGCGATCGACACGACGGCGAGTCTAGTTCTCAGTGTCTGGCGAGCTCGCGGCGAGCTACTTGGGCCTCGAGCAGTCGCGCCGCGACGGCCCCCGCATCGTGCCCTCGCGCCCACCCGGCCAGCTCGCGCGCGCGATCTCGGATTGCGGGGTCCCCGAGCGCTCGCTCCACCGCCAGCCTGAGCACTCGCGGTGTGGCAAAGCGCCGCGGCACCCGCACCCCGGCGCCGGCCCAGTCCAGGCGCGCGGCGTTCTCGTTCATATCCCCGACCGCGGGACAGGCCACGACCGCGCACCCTGATGAAAGCGCCCGCACGAGCGTGCCGTGGCCGGCGTGGCAGACGACGAGGTCGCACTTCGGCATCGTCCGCGCGTAGGAGACCCACTCGACGACGCGCGCGTTGTCGGGCACCGGCAGCGCGCGGGGCGGCAGGCGTCGGTTGTAGGTGGCGAGCACGCGCACGGGCGCGTCGGCGAGGCCGCGAAGCGCGGCGCGCAGCAGCCTGTGCTCAGAGTCCTGGGCGGTGGAAGGGGCGATGAGCACGAGCGGTGCGTCACGCGCCACGCCGCTCGAGCCGCCACCGAGGGGCAGCTCGACGTCGAGTGCCGGCGGCTCCCACATCAGCGGTCCGACGACGTGCACGTGTGCGGGCCAGCTGCGCGGATACTCGAGCTGCGGGAAGCTGGCCACGAGCGCGAGCTCGCGGCTGATGCCGTTGTGGACGTAGTCGAGCGGCTCGAGGCCGAGCTGCGCGCGAGTGTCGTTGAGCTCCCGTCGGCCGCGCTCGAGCCCCGGCTCGACGGCCCGCTGCGCGTGGCGCCAGAACCAACGCCCGACGGCACTCCGCGGCATGCGCGCGCCGAGCGAGTAGATCGGGGCCTCGGATGCCCCGTGCGGGTGGACGTGCGGGATCAGCGTCGCGTACGGCCGTCCCTCCAGCTCGGCGGCGAGCGCGGGCGCGAGCGTGAGGATGTCCGCGACGACGATGTCGGGCTGCAGCTCACGCACCAGCGGGCGCGTGTCGGCGGCGGCGTGCACGACCGCCTCGTAGAAGTCGAGCGGCTCGGGGCCCGAGGGAAATACCTGGTATTCGGGGGCGGGCGCGAAGGCGAGTCCCTCCGCCTCGACGTCTGCCTGCCAGCGTCGCCACGTCTGCACCGTGACGTGGTGTCCGCGGGCGGCGAGCGCGCGCCCGAGCGCGATCATCGGAAACGCGTGACCGGGGTCGCCGAAGGCGCCGAGCAGCATCCGTCTCGGTGGCCCCGCGTCAGGAGCGCCAGCGGCTGCCACCGTCGCGGTGCGTCAGCCGGCGAGCTCGGCGAGCAGCCGCAGCTGCTCGAGGCGCTCCGGCGCCGTGAAGGCTGTCGGGGTGATCCCCAGCGTGCCGACGCCGGCGTCGCGGTAGACGGCGAGGCGCTCGCGGATGACGTCGGGGGGGCCGCACAGCGAGACCGTGTCGATCAGTGCGTCGGGGATCGCGGCCATCGCCTCGTCGCGCTTGCCTTCGAGGTACAGGTCCTGGATCGTCTTGGCCTCCGCCTCATAGCCGTAGCGCTGGACGAGCTGGTTGTAGAAGTTCTGCTTGCGCGAGCCCATGCCGCCGACGTACAGGGCGATGAACGGGCGCATCGTGTTGCGCCCGGCCTCGAGGTCGTCGGTGATGCACAGGCTGACGGTGGGGGCGATGTCGAAGTCATCCAGTGCTTTGCCCGAGCGCTCGGCGCCCTCCTGCAGCAGCGGGCGCAGCTCGGAGACGTGCTCGGGTGAGAACAGCGTGGGGATCCACCCGTCGGCGATCTCACCGGCGAGCGCGGTGTTCTTGGGGCCGATCGCGGCGAGGTAGATCGGGATCCGCTCCTGCACGGGGGAGATCGTCAGCTTCAGCGCCTTGCCGGGCCCGTCCGGCAGCGGCAGCTCGAGCGTCTCGCCGCGGAACTCGACGCGCTCGCGCGCCAGTGCCATGCGCACTACGGCGACATACTCGCGCGTGCGCTGCAACTGCTTGGCGAAGCGCTGCCCGTGCCAGCCCTCGGCGACCTGCGGGCCCGAGGAGCCGATGCCGACGATCATGCGCCCGTTCGAAAGCTGATCGATCGTCGCGGCGGTCATCGCGGTCATCGCGGGCGAGCGACCGGGCATCTGGAAGATGCCGGCGCCGAGGCGGATCTTGCTGGTCTGCCCGGCGAGCCAGCCGAGCACCGTTGCGGTGTCCGAGCCGTACGCCTCCGCGGCCCATACGGAGTCGTACCCCAGCCGCTCGGCCTCCTTGACGATCGTGAGCTGGTCCTCAGATGTGAGGCCCATGCCCCAATAGCCGATGTGCACGCCGAGCTTCATGTGCAAGTTTCCTTTCAGCGGGAGGGAACACGTTGCCCGGCGGGAAGGCGTGCCATACGCTTGGCCGCGGAGCACCGGACACTGGCTGGACAGCCAATACGCCGGTGCACAGCCTATGCGAAACCGCCGCCGCCCCAGTGCCAGCCCCGTCGAGCGCCTGCGTCTTGCGATCGACTGCCTGCCGGTCGGCACGCGCGAAGCGATGATCACGGGGTTGCGCACTAACGAGCGGATCATCGCCGGCGCGTACGTCGATCGCGAGGGCGGCGTGTGTCCGATGCTGGCCGCTCACCGCGCCGGCGGACGCACGGATCTGCTCGCCTTCGCCCGCTCGTGGGATCGCTTCACCCGCACCGGCGGCGCTGCCAGGGCTGCGACCGCGCGCGAGCTGCGGATCCTGATCGCACAGCTCGAGGCGAGCCTGATGAGCGCAAGCGCGGTCGACTTCGATGTGGCGATCAAAGAGCACCGTGCGCTCCGCAGCAGCCGCTTGCGCAATCGCAGGCGCCTCGCGGAGACGGCCGACCCCTCCGGCGAGATCGTGGCAAGGCGTCTGCGCAGGCTCTCGCCGCGACGCCTCGTGCGCGCGGGCGCCTAGCTCAGATTCCCTCGCCGGGCCGCACGAACATCATCTCGGGCACGATGCACGCCGGAGAGACCTTGAGCAGGTAGCGCACGGCCTCGGCGATGTCCTCGGGGCGAATCATCTCCTCGGCGGCGACGTGCTCCTTGACGAAGTCGGTCATCGGCGTGTCGACGAACGCCGGGCACAGCGCCGTGGACTTGATGCCTTCAGCGCCGAGTTCCTTGTTCATCGCTTCGGTCCAGCCGACGACGCCGTGCTTGGTGGCGGAGTAGACCGACAACCACGGCTCCCCGTGCTTCCCGGAGATCGACGAGGTGTTGACGACGAGCGCGTTTTTGTGCTCGCCGGCGGCCTCCCTGAGCAGCTCGATGCATTCGCGGTAGAACAGCACGATCGAGCGCAGGTTGATGTCGAGCTGCATGTCCAGGCGCTTGGTCTCGATATCGCCGACGGACGCGCCGATGCCGACACCGGCGTTGTTCACGAGCACGTCCAGACGCCCGTAGCGGGCGCGGTGCTCGGCCACGACTTTCTTGATCTCGGTCTCATCGGAGACGTTCGCCGCTACGGCCTGGACGTCGAAGCCGTCAGCGGCCAGCCTGGCGACGGCGGCCTCGAGCTTCTCGGGCCGCCTCGCGGCCATCGTGACGCCGAACTCTTCCTCGCCGAGCACCCTGGCGATGGCGAGCCCGATACCGCTCGACGCCCCCGTCACGATCGCTGCACGCTCTGCTGGCATCTGCCGTCCTCTCCGTTTTGTGTTCGGAAACTCGGTGCCCGCCCCCGCGGCGAGCAGCGCGCGGGAGCATCCCACATCTCGCTGGTAGCGTCTGCGCCAGCGCGCAAGGGCCAAGGCTCGAGCGCGCGGCGGGCCCGTAGCTCAGTTGGTTAGAGCTGCCGACTCATAATCGGTAGGTCCCTGGTTCGAGTCCAGGCGGGCCCATACCGCAATAGCGCATTCCAGAGCCAATCTGAGGCGCAGGAGCGAGGCTCGGCCGGCCGGATCGACGCACCGGGTCCACCGTCGGGTCCACCAGCCCCGCGAAGGCTGTCACAGAGAGCCGTGCGAAGGGGCGCCGCCGTTGGCGCTCTCCTTGCCCTGCTGGCGACCCCAACCGCCGGTGCCCGCACCCCCCAGAAACACCCGACGCAACACCCCACGACTGACCCCGTGACGCTCGCGATCAGCCTCGCGGAGCGCTACTGGCGCGTGAAGCCGTGCGGCGGCAACATCACCGTCGAAGCCAGCACCACGCAGCCCGCGCTCGTGGAAGGGCAGCACTTCGGCGTCGCGCTGATGTGGGCGCACGCCGGCTCATGCGCGTTCACGATCGACACTTACTACTGGCCGAGCTGGGAATATGACGACATCTACTTCCAGTGGTTCTGCGACGGGATCACGCACGAGCTCGGGCACCTGGCACCGCTGGACCACTCCGACGTCGGCCAGACGGACCCCGCGTCGATCGAGTACCCGCTGCTCGACCCCGGCTCGCCTAACTTCGACAGCGTCCCGGAGTGCCGGCACGTCGTGCTGTGGTACGGGCACGAACGGTTCATCGGCTAGCCCGCGTTCCGCCGGGTGCGCAACATATGCTGCACCGGTGCACGATCGCGTCGGAGGCGCCGAGTGATGTCGGGGAGATGACCGTCCGAGCGCCCACAGAGGATGTCTTGAACGGGCGTTCAGAATCGTCCGATAGAAATCTGTTCGTGGAGGGCTATCCGCTAGAACGATGCGTGCTCTGATGACCTCTCCGCACGAGCCCATCGTCGACTTCGTGAATCCGCCCGTGGCGGAGGTTTCAGTGGGCGTCCAGCTCGAGGGCGCGACGCTCGATCCCTCTCGCGCGATCCGCTTGTTCTTCCCTGCCGTCCAGGAGCACTACCCGAATATCGCGGCGCAGCCACCGCTACCGCCGATCCAGGAAAGCTTCGAGATCCCGACACAGCCGATGGTCGCGTTCCAGTTGTTCGGTGGACCCGATGCGCAACGGTGGCTCTTCACCAGCGAGGACGACTTGCAGCTGCTCCAGCTTCAGTCGGATCGCTTGTCCTACACCTGGCGGAAAGAGGAATCAGACGCCAGCTATCCGCGGTACGGGCACGTCCGGGACTGCTTCGAGGACGCCTACAGGTCTTACCTGGGTGTTGCCGACGGCGAGGTGCGTGCCCCATGGTGCGAAATTAGCTACGCGAATCCGATCATGCAACCGGAAGGCGAGCCACGTCCGGATCTCTCCACGCTGGTGCGGCGGGTTGTACCGCAGGACCTGTCAGGGCTGCCGCAGCCATTCAACACGGGACTGGAGGAACGCTTCCAACTGGAGCGCGATGGCGCGCCGTACGCGCGCTTCTTCATTCAGGTGCAATCGACCGTCGCGCCGCCTCGTCGCCTGGGCTACACGATCTTGCTCACTATGCGCGGCCGACCTGAGTCGCCGGATCTCGACGGCGTCCTAGCGTTCGTCGATGAGGGCAGAGAGCGGATCGTGACAGCGTTCCGCGACATCACGACGCCTGAGCGCCACGAGGAATGGGGGCGGCAGTGAGCCCGCTCGTCGCGATCGTTCCGCCGCCGGAAGCGGCGCCCGTGCGGTCAGCGCGGATCGAGGCGCCAGCACGGCAGGCCGGCGACCGCACAGAAGGACCAGATGTCTACAAGGTCATCGCGCCTGACGCTTCGCCGTGGTACGGAGCGGCGCTCAACCAGATCAGCGGGCTCACGGCGCTCGCCGTCGGCTGGAACGGCTACGACGCTCGGGAAATAAAGGCCGACTTCGCGATCGATGCAGCCACGTTCCTGACGAGGGTTGCGTTCCCTGGGATCGCTGCGCCGTCGATCACGCCGCTGGCCGACGGAGGCGTTCAGGTCGAGTGGCACCGAGGCGGCCTGGACATCGAGGTTGCGTTTTCCGACGAGGACCCGGGCGTCTACATCGCTGACCGTGAAGGCGGCGAGACAGAGCTGCCCCTGTCGGAGGCGGCGTCGGCGATCGCGAGCTACTGGCCTCGCCTGCAAGGGTCGTGATCCCAGAAGACGCGCCGGTGCCCGGCGACACCAGCCTCCTCCGGCGCGTGCATCCGTCCGAGATCGTCTGGGACGACAACGACGGCTGCCCACGGCCGGGCAGCGGCGTGTTCAAGGATCCGGAGATGTCGGTGCATCTCGGCGACGTACTACAAGACGAGGATCGTGCGCCCGAGACGGTCCTAGCGGGCAAACCCACCTACTCCCTCGTATCGCTGACGGCTGCGTTCGTGGAGTCAGAGCAACAGGAGGTTCGTCGCCGACCCATTGACGAGGATCAGTCGCACGGCGAGGTGTGCGGCGAGAAGCCTCGCGGCCGATGTCGCTTGTTTGCGAGAACCGCGGAGTTTGTGGTGCTCGAGACGAACTCCCTCAAACCGGAGGTGCTCGCGAAGATGCAGTCCGCAGCCGCCGACGGCGAGGACGCCGCACCTGCCGCCTGAGTAAATCCGCCGCACGCGGTCCTATAGTGCAGCGCGGTCGTCTTCGCGATCATCTTTGGCAGGCGTCTCCGCAAGCTCTTGGGAGGCGCCTGTTCTCGTTCCATCCAGACGGGCACTCGCATCGAGAAGATCGCGATCATGTCCTGGAACGATCAGGCGACCTAACCAGGGATTACGTCCAGACGCGGTGCTACGTTGCTTGCGGTCCTGTCTTCGGCTGGTCCGACATTTTGCCCAACAGCGCCGGTCCTTCGGGGCCGGCGTTCGCGGTTGTGGGGGAGCCATCCGATAGATCGTTTAGCGTCTAGCACGCGAAATGTTGACGCTGAATACACGACCACTATGCCGCGCTGCGTAGCCAGGCGGGCGTGGTGAACGAACGCGACGAGATCGTCGTCAAACTGCTGGCGCGGAACCTCAGCTCGCCGGCGATCCGCGAGCGCCTGCTGCGCCAGGTCCAACTCGGCCCGAGCTTCGCACGGCGGATCCGTGGAGTCGCCCGTGAAGCGCACACGTACCGCAAGGTGATTCAGGCGCGTGCTCCACGCGTCCGGTCGCGTCGACGGCGCGAGCGTCGCCCACGGTGCGCAGCGCGAACGAGCTCATCGTCGCGGTCGGGCCCCGACCCCCCGGCCGAACCTGAGCCAGAACCCCTCGGCGGTGACGGCCCGCACGCCGGGGGCGAGCAAGACAGGCGGGCTGATGAGCGTGGAGCCGTCGCAAACCGATGGTCCACGCGGGCACCACATCCTCGTCACGTAGCCTCACTCGAGGGCATCTCGTGATGGCGCGGCCCGGGTCATGGCGAGTGACCATCGCGGCGCACTCGCTGGCTGGGCGCTGGCTGATCGCGGCCCGGACCGTCACCGTCCCGGCGATCGACGCGGATGACGCAAGGCGCTTCGCGGTACGTCTCGCCCACGCGGAGGCGCACGTGGCGCCCTGGAAGACGATGGTTCGCGAGAGCCTCGGGCACACGCACGCCGAGCGGATCGGCGAGAAGGCCGCGGCCGTCTCACAGCTCGAGATCCCGAGGGCCGCAGCGTGAGCGTGGACGGCAGCCTGATCTCCGACGCGACTCGCCGCCAGCTCCTCGACGGCGGCGAGTTCATCATCGACCCGCCGAAGCACGTCGCTGCGATCTGGGGCAAGGCGCAGGACGTTGCATGGCAGCAGGGCGAGAGCCTGCTCCTGGTCGGCCCCACCGGCGTCGGGAAGGGCGGGGTGTTGCAGCAGGTCGCGTTGCGCCGCATGGGGATCCTCACAGGCGACCTACTCGGATACCCCGTCCAAGCCGACCCCGAACGACTGACGGTGTATCTCGCGATGGATCGGCCGGCGCAGATCACACGCTCGTTCAAGCGCATGGTCCTCGACGACCACCGTGCCCCGCTGCGCGAACGACTGCGGGTCTGGAAGGGCGCGCTCCCGTTCGATCTCGTCAAGCACCCCGAGCAGCTGGCGGAGTTCGTCCTAGAGATAGGCGCACTGGCCGGTAGGCCCGTCGGCAGCGTCTTCGTGGACTCGATCAAGGACCTCGCGAGCAAGCTCTCCACAGACGAGACAGGCGGCGCGATCAACCGCGCGTTCTCGCTCGTACTCGCCGCCGACATCGAGCTCGCCGCCAGCCACCACCAGCGGAAGGCGACCGCAGAGAATAAGAAGCCGACGAAGGTCGATGACGTATTCGGCAGCACGTGGATCACGGCGGGCGCCGGCTCCGTGATCCTGTTGTGGGGCGAACCGGGCGACACCACCATCGAGCTCTCGCACCTCAAGCCCGCCGCCGAACCACTCGGCCCGTTCGAGATCGAACACGACCACGACCACGGCATCACCACACGCCCCGAGCGAGCCGACCCATGGAGCGTGCTCCAGGCCGCCACCAACGGCGGCGTCACAGTCGCCGACGCCACCAACGCGATCTACGGCACCAAGCACGAGAAGAAGCACACCGTCGCCGTCCGCCGCAAGCTCGACCGCTACGTCAAGGAACAGTACGCAGTCAAGACCGAGCCCTCCGAGAAGTTCACCGAGGCACGATACCGACCCACCCCCAGCCAGCTCACCGTCGACGCCAGTGCAAACGGGCGTTCCGGGGGTGTTCCCCGTTTGCGTTCCCAGGGAACGGCCGAGAACACTCGTTCACAAACCCCCGCCAGCATTGGGAACACACCGAGAACACCACCGGTGACACCCTCCCCCTACGTAGTAGGAGGGGGTGTACGTTCCCGCGAGGACGAGTACGACGACGACATCGACACCCTGCCCGCGACCACACACGGGGCCGTCAGATGACCGCGCACCCTGCGCACCCGCTCTCGTCGGTGCGTGCTAGCTGTTCGGGTGAAACTCGGCGTGCAATGTTCGGCTGGGGGTGCGTGTGAGCAATCTCGCCGAAGCGCTGCTCGAGGCGCTCGATGATGCTGCGCTGGACTTGCTAGCTAAGCGGCTAGCGCCGAGGCTTGCGAGGTCGTCTGAGCCGGCCGACGCGTGGTTGACAGTCGTCGAGGCCGCGGACTACCTGAGAGCGCCGAAGTCGCGCGTCTACTCGCTCGTGTCCGCCAAGCGCATCCCGCATGTGAAGGACGGCAGCCGGACGCTGTTCAGGCGCAGCGAGCTCGACGCCTGGTTGCAGGCTGGGGGTGGCAAGCGCCCGTGACTCACGAATTGACCGTCTGTAGGTCGCACTGGATCGCCAGTGTTCGTGCGGCATTGCGCGCTTCGGGTCCACCGCGGGTCCACCGACCCCCGGCGTATGCCAGCCCGTGCGAGGTGGCGCGTGTCTAGCCTCGCGACGCTCATGCGGTCAGGTGTGCTGACGCTGGATAGCGCTGCGGCGGTCGAGCTGCTCGGCGAGCTCCCGCCGGATGATCGACCAGCGGTGGTCATCGTGCCGCGCAACGGCGGGCGCCCCGAGACGACCGTCAGACGCCCGTCCGTGCACGAGCGGTCGCTGAGGGCCGCGGATGCGCTGGGTCGTGCGTCGGCAACGCTCGAGCAGTCCGACACGTGGAGGCGGCGCAGATGACGGCGGCAGGCAAGCTCGAGCGCCAGCGACAGCGCATCCGGCAGCTGATCGAGGCAGACCCGGTGCGCTCCGCGACGTCGATCGCGAACGAGATCGGCTGCTCGACACACACCGTCATCAGACAACGCGAGTTGCACATGCAGATGCACACGGCTGATTGCACGGTGAACGGCACGGCTCGCGCTGCACACGCAGGATCCGCGAATCTGATGCCGCCCGCTGAGCGTGGTAACGGCCGGGCGTTGAGCCACGGCGGCTACAGCGCGGCGAGGCGAGCGCCGCTGGAAGACGAGCATCGGGAGCGTCTGCGGCAGCTGTACCCGGCCGAGGCTGACGATCTGGTGAACCTGCAGGCGAAGCGGTGTGCGCTGGTCGATCTGTACTCGAGCTGGCTGCTGGAGCATGGTCCTGTGCGCGGGAAGGGTGATGTGGCGCCCGCGGCTCGCGAGTTGAGGCTGTTGCTGGATTCGGCGGAGCGCGCTGGCGCGGCGATGGAGGCGCGGAGTGCTGCGCGTGCGGTGGGTGCTGGCGTGCAAACGCTCGCGGATATCGCGGCGGAGTACCAGGACGGTGCAGGCGAGCCGGCTCCGGCGGAGGTGATCGAGTGACCGCTGCGACTGGTGTGTCGATGTCGTATGGGGCTGCTGCGCGGGATCGTCGGCTGCTCGCGGCGAGTATTCGGTGGCGGCCGTCGCAGCTACGGCTGTTGGACAGTCTCGATGGCCCGGAGACGCTTCACGTGTGGTGTGTCGCGAGGCAGACGGGGAAGACTTCGGCGGCGGCTGAGGCTGCGGTGACGAACGCGGCGCTGCGGAGCGACTTGGACGAGATCTTGCCGCATGGCCGGTGGAGGTTCGTGCCGGTGATCTCGCCGGCGGAGGATCAGTCGCGCGACTTCGCGCAGGTCGCGGCTGCATTGGTCGAGGCGAGTCCGGCGTTGCGTGAACATGCGGAGATCAGCTCGGGGCGGATCGACTTTCGGCTGCCTCGGGTGGATCAGCACGGGCACCGGTGGGTCGCGAAGACGTCGATCCGGGCGGTGCCCGCGAACTCGCGGAGCATTCGTGGTCTGACGGCGGCGTTGGTGATCTGTGAGGAGATGGGGCATTGGCAGGCAGCGACTGGCGGGCCGGCGGATGAGCGGCGGGTGTGGGCGGCGATCAGTCCGATGCAGACGCGGTTCGGGCGTCTGGCGCGGACGTTGGCGATCAGCACGCCGGCGGGTGACCAGGGCCTGTTCGCTGAATTGCTGCAGCAGATCGAGGCGGGTGTGATCGCGGATGCGCGGGCGGTCCGGGCTTCGATCGTTGAGATGTGGCCGGAGGTCGATCGGGATTGGTTGGCGGGCGAGCGGGTGAAGCTTGGCGAGGATGCCTTCAGGGCCGAGTACATGGCGGAGTTGACGGCGGGTGGCGGAGCGTTGCTGTCGGAGGGTGAGATCATGGCGTGCGTCGGTGGGGCGGGCGATCTGTCGCCGCGGGAGGGCACGGACTGGGTTGTCGGTGCAGACTTTGCTTGGCGGCGGGATCGGTCCGCTGCGGTGGTCCTGGGGCGGTCACATACCGATGCCGAGCAGCTGGTGGTGGGTGCTGTGAGGACGTGGGAGCCGGCGGTCAGTGGCGTGTATGAGGATGTGACGGTTCACCAGTCGGCGGTGCTGGCGGAGGTCGCTGAGCTCGCGCGGGCGTACGCCGCGACGGTGCGCTGCGATACCTACGAGGCGAGTGCGGTCGCCGCGCGTTTGGAGGCGCATGGTGTGACTGTGGAGACGGTCGCGACGGGCGCTGGGGTGAAGGGGCAGATGTACCGCGAGTTGGCGGCGAAGGTGCGGTTGCAGCGGATCGAACTGCCGGATCACCAGCTGTTGATAAACGAGTTGAAGCGTCTGCGGATCAGCTATCGCAGTGGCCGCGCGACGGTCGAGAACCCGCGCGCTGAAGGTGGCCACGGTGATGTTGGGGCGGCGCTTGCACTCGGGGCGTTCCACCTCGCGGAAAGCGGTGGGGGTGGTGCGGTGTTCGGGAGTTACACGCCGCCGGCGCGTGACAGTGTCGGTGGTGAAGCTGCGGCAGAGCGCGGCGAACTCGACGAGCTGGATGACGAAGGGCCGAGTGGCGGCGTGTACTCGGGTTACTACGACTCGCCGTTGGACGGCTGGTGACGCCGATGCTCGGATCAGACTTGAACCAGGGGCGCGCGAGCGTCCGACGACACTAGTGAAAGGTGGGAACGATGGCTGATGGATACGTAGCTTTGATCGATCGGCTCCGCGAGCAGAACCAGCGGGGTGGCGATGATCTCAGCGAGTACATGAAGGGGGGCAACGCCGGGAAGATGCGTGAGGCCGGCGGTTTGATCGACCTGCCTGGCGTGCCGCTGGTCGAGAACTATCAGCCGCGGCAGGTCGTCGAGCGGGAGTACGGCGCAGTGAGCGAGCAGGACATGGTGGACGCGTTGAGGGCGGCGGACGTGCCGCTGCGGGGGCGGTCGTTCCGTGAGCGAATGATGGGCGTGGCGGCGGGGGCGCCGACGCGGATGCGCGAGAGCCTGGCTGCGCTCGTCGAGAAGACGGAGGAGGCGCGCGCGAAGGCGGCGCGAGCCCTCGAGGTCGACGAAACTGTGGCCGCTGACGATGTCGACTCGGCCGACCTGCTGCAGCTTCAGGGAGTGCCGATGGTCGAGGCGGCGAACGCGGCGCCGCTGACGGGTAAGGAGACCCTCGCGAAGGTGAAGGCTGAAGAGAATGAGGAAGCGGAGCTCCGCGAGTCGGGGTTGCCGACCTATGGTGGCGCGGCGTTCGGCACGCCAGAGGTCGAATATGACGACGGGTCGGCCTACGAGCTCATCAGCGAACTGTATGCGCTGCTCCCTAACCAGCACGGTGAGAACGGCCCGAGTCTCGAGAACGGGCAGATCGAAGATCTTGCACGGACGGTGCTGGGCGGCAAGCCCCTCTCAGGTCTGCAGTACGGGGTGCTGAAACAGCTCGCGGCGAAGTACGCGGACGAGCTCGAGGCGGCGCGTGCCAGCGGCGACAGCAGCCAGGATTACATGTCTGTCCCGGATCCTGCGAGCGGCCGGCTGGTGACGACGCCAGGGCACTCGAACACTGCCGGATCGGCGGCCGGAAGGCTGGCGGCGTGACCGCGGTGGCGAAGGGCGCCACCGCTGAGGCTCCGGCGGACGACGGCTTGGCGCGGATCAGCGAGCTGCCTGGCGCGTGGCTGTCGCTTGAACGGTGCCGCTGGGAGATTGACCAGCAGGCTGCGAACGGTCTGTTGGTCGCGTTGCTCGGCGAGCTGGCGGGTAGCCGGGAACGGTCCGGCATCGAAGGGTTCAGCCGGACCGGGTCGCCTGAGACGTGGCGCAAGCTCGCCGACCTCGACCCGGCGCTCGTCGAAGGCGTCGTGTCGCGTGTGCGCCGTATGCGCCCGGAATTGAGGATCGAGGATGGCGGCGCGACAGACATTCGCGAGGCGCTCGACAACCATTTCACGGCAGCGCAGCGGAGGCGGGCGTTGCTGTGAGCGGCGGCTCGACGATCTTGCGCCCGGTTATCCCCCCGCGCAGGGCGCTGGCTGCGGCCGGCGCGGGCAGACGGCGGCGGGTTGGAGGTTCCCCCGCGAAGCGTCCCGTCAAAGCCCGACCAACAGACGAGCGCGGGCGGGCCGTCCCAGGTCCTTCGGCCTGCCCGCTGCTCGCTACAAGCTTCCCGCTGACATGGACCAGCGGGGGGGCGACGGGTCATCAGATCCCGTCGCTGTCGACAGCACTGGCATGGGGAGTGGCTTTGCGAGCTTCACCTCTTCGCGCCGTGCCGTCGTCGCTGGCGGCACCGTTTCTCTCGACGGCACGCGGGGAGGGCCACAACGAAACCCTCCCCGCTGCCGCCGGCGAATGTAGGGAGGCGTGAATGCACACTCCTGAACTGATCGAGCGGGCGTCGCTACGTGTCGCGTTGGCGTCACGCGCGATCGAGGAAGCGGCGGCCGACCTGTTCCGTGCTGGCCGTGAGGGGGCACCCCTCGGCGACGCCGGGATGCGTCTTGAACACGAGGCGACCCGCGTCGGGCTGCTCGCGGGTGAAACCGCTGCGCTTCGGGTGACGCTCACTGTCGACCCGGCTGGGCGCGAATGATGATCGCCCCGTTGAAGCAGGCTGCGGTTAAGCGTGCGGCGCGGGAGATCCGGCTCGCGCGCTACCTGTCATACCAAATCACTGATGAGCAGCTCGCGGAACGCGCAGTCCGCGCGTATCAGCAGGCCGTCGGAGCAACCCGGTCGGCGCGAAGCAAGGCGAAAGGAGTTCGTGATGGCGGATCTCAGTTCGGCGGTACATCAGCAGGAGACGCTGCAGCCGGGCCGGTACATGCTCAGGCATATCGCGCCGAAGCAGGCGGAATCGGGGATGGCGGGGATCATCAACCCGGCGGGCGGCGCGTTCACGGTGCTGGCGCAGCAGTTGTATGCGGAGCCGTTGCCGATCTCGCGGCTGCCGGACAGCCCTGATTTCCATGAAGGGAAGTACACGCTGCGGATGCTCGACGCTGGGGATTTTGAATTGTCGTTCCCGAACAAGGATGCGTCGGATGGCAGGCCGTGGCGTGAACGGTTCTCCACGGAGGGGCATACGGAGTTCGTGGAGATCAGCCGGGAGGGTGAGGTTGAGTTCATCGGCGTAATCGTGAAGGTGACGAAGGACCGCGAAAAGATCGTGATCACGGGCTATGACGCGTTCTTCCTGTTGAAGAAGGCGTACGAGGAGGGATGGACGGGTGTGATGGCGCCGCGGGATGTCATCGAACGGTACACAGAACCAACAGTGACGCTGTCTCAGAGCAGTGAATTCCCCGGCATCGCACTTCCGAGTGGCTGGTCGGTCTTTACCGGCTCTGGAAGCTCCGTGACTGTCGATAACGGCGTCACACTCACGACTACGTCGGCGTTCCACTTCGCGGGTATCTATGCGCTAAAAGCGATTGCCACGAGCCGGTGGAATGTGCGCGCCAATGTCTCTCTGCCAGCGTCCGGGCAGCCGGCCATCATGGAACTTCTAGTGGGGGCGGCTGGTGTCGAAGAACCAAAAGTCATAATCGAGTGGCAGACGGCACAGAGCGCGATTCTTCGTACGGAACAACTAGCGACCCTGCCGGCCGCGCTCCCTATCACGAACACGGTAGGCGGTCACACCCTCAATATGGTCAGTGATGGGCGTTGGGTTAGCGCGTACATCGACGGGCAGCTCATTGGAGTGACGGTTGATCCTACGAAAGGCGAACGTGAAGTCGAAATACGCATAAGGGGAACGGAAGCCAAACCCGCCGGGTCGGCCGTCGTCAACGCAATGTTCCTCAAAGAGCAGCAACCCTTCGTTATGCGGGGAGCGGAAAAGGGTGACTACGTGCTGCCCGGCACAGCGTCGACCTACCCGACAGGTGGGCTGCACGGGCGGTACATCGTTCAGGGAGCGACGACCACATCAGAAAAATGGTGGCAGACGATCCTTGCGCCGGACCCGCGCCGGTCCGGTTTCCCGGAATACATCCAGGGACAGATACAGAACCTAAGTAATAACCCGATCCCTGGTATCCCCGAAAAGTTCTGGGCCGCCAGATGGTTCGGCGCGATCTACCTACCTCTGTCCAAAGGCAACGTCCCCATAACCATGGGGCTGGGCGGCACAACGGCGGCACGGGTCTGGATCGGCAAGACTCAGTTCGGCCAGCAGCTCATCGATAGCTGGGGTTCTCTCGGGGCGCCGCGTGAACTCACCGCGACGGTGAACGCGGCCGCGTTGGGCAGCAAGGATGGCTGGTATCCAATCATCGTGGAGTTCGCCGGCGGCAGCGAAATCGCCGTTGAATCGTATTTCGCGTTTGCGTTCACTCCAGCCGGCACCTACACCGACCCGGGGGGCACGGTGTTGAAAGGCGCCGAAAGTGTGCGGGTGCCCACGACGTCGCTGTCGCCGCTGGGGTGTGTAGACGCACGGTTCCAGGGCAGCAGTTTCTTCGATCTGGTGCAGGAAACCGCTAAAAACTTCGGCTACCAGTTGACCTTGGAACCGAAGCAGCTCGAGTCGGGTGAATTCCCTGGGCAGCTCGTTCCGAAAGCGCGGATCGGGAAAGAAACGGACGAGATCATAGAAGCGGACGATCTTGACCGGAAGTCGGGGATGAACAACTACTCGCAGACGCTCGACGCGACCGATAGCGCTGGGTCGGTCAAAGCGTTCGGGTCGGGTATCGCTGACGGGAAGGGCTCACAGATTTCCTTCGAGGCTGTGTCGCTCGTGGACGAGGCCGCAGCACTGTTCGATCTACAGGCGTGGTGTGCGGCGAGCGACATTGCGTTCCCTGAGCTGTTGGCTGCGCGGGCTGAAGCTGAACTCGCGCTCAGGCTGGGGTCGTGGGAAAACGTCGAAGGTGAGCCGTTGGCGCGTGACAGGCTCGCTGATACGTTCCCGTTGACTGGTGCGTTGAACCAGTTTCGGTGGCGGATCGGTGACGGTGTCCGTTTGTATCTGCCGGATGTAGGGATCGCTGACACGGAACCGCGGCCGATCTTTCAGGTCACGAGGACGCTGGCGCCGGAAGGTCGCATCGGGACCAGCATCGGGTTCAGGGCCCGTCCGAAGGACCCCCTGTATGCCGTGAGGACCGCGCTCAGAGAAGCGACGCGATCAGTCCGCTCATATCAGAAGCAGTATGCAACGCGGCCCAGCAGCGTAATCGAACAAAGTACACCCGCTGGAGCAACGACCGGTGTTGTTGTGGCAGCCTTGTTGCCTGGCGAGAATATAGTTGACGCGAAGGTTCTGATCCTCACAAACAGCGCGTCAACTTCGACTGGGATCCAGATCAATGGCACAGAAAGGACCGCCGAACTCGGTGGTCCTTGGACAGGCCCAGTGGTAATCGACATTCTGCCGTACGCGATTCCGAACGGCGGAGCGCGCGAAACGTATATCGATGTGCGGTTGAAGAACCTCTCCGGTAGCGCAGAAAGCGCCCTACGGTTCCAGATGATCCTGACATTTCTTGTCTAGTCCCGTGAATCTGCCGCCCGTCTGGAAACCACCCTCGAACAGCGACGACGGCTGGGCGAAGCGCCTGCATGACCGGCTCGTGGACACGTCCCCGGAGGCCGAAGCCGAGGTCGACGCGCTGGCAGGCGCGGCATTCCTTGTTGCTGGCCGGCAGGCTGTCGAGATCCTCGTGTCGCGAGGCGCGACCGAGAGAGAGGCAGACCGGCGGGCGCGAGAAATCCTCCGCATGGAGAGCCTTGAGCAGCTCGCGGTCTGGGCAGGCGTGCGGCGCCCGCCGGAGCCTCTCGACGCCAACGTCGCGGAGCTGGTGCTGCTCGGGCTGGCACACGGACTGGAGTGATTTCTCGCGCTCTGACCGGGCTCTGCAGCGCGTTCCCGCGAGATACGACCATTCTCCCGTGTCCGGGGCCTACAGGCGCTCAGATCGCCCGAGACGGGCCGGGTGGCGACCATGAAGCGCACGCAGGGCGTTGGCGTGTGAGGATGCCGGCGCGCTGGCATACCCCCTGGCCCGGCACGCCACACGCGCGGCACGTCAGAGCGCCGCTGATTTGCGCTCGGCTTCGACTGCCTTCGCGGCAAGTTTGCCCAGAGCTCCGCCGACTTCGATGAGCGGCCGGCCGGCGTGTTCGTTGCGACCGTCGCGCCTCGGGCGATCCTCGGCCTGTTCGGCAACGCTGCGCCCGCGGCGGGACGTGCTGACTCCAAGCGCTTGCACGGATTTGGAGCGGCTTGGAGTTCGGCAGTGGGCTGTTGCGTCCTGCCGATCGCGTATCGTGTCTGATACGATGCGCAGCGACCAAAAGAAGCGGCCCGGCAGCGCTGACACGCCCCGGGCCCGGACAAAGGAGAGTGAAGCTCCCATGCCAGCTAGCAAGCCTAGCCGCGCGCCTGAGCGCGGGCACCGCGTGGCAGTCGCCCGCCGTCGCGCGGGACTGACCCAGCCGCAACTCGCCGAGAAGGTCGGTGCCTCGCGGCCCACCATCGCGCGCATCGAGACGGGCGGGCACGCGCCGTCCGTGAAGATCGCGCTTGCGATCGCCCGCGAGCTCGGCGAGCCCGTCGAGACGCTGTTCGGGGGTGAGCGCTGATGGCTGACACGCGGAAGCTGGAGAAGACGAGCACGGCGGGGATCTATCGCCGGCACGCAGCGAGCTGCAAGCGCAACGGGCGCTGCAAATGCTCGTACGTCGTCCGATGGAAGGAGAACAGCAAGGGCCACAACCGGCTGTTCCCGACGTTCGACCTCGCCCGCGAGTTCAAGGGCGAAATGGCATCCGGCAAGGTCAGCCGCAAGCCGCTCTCGTCGGAGACTGTCGGCGGCTACTACGAGGGGTGGATCGGTGGCTACCGTGGCCGGACGGTGCGCGGCGTCCAGGCAAGCACCGTGCGCGAGTACAAGATCAGCTTCGAGCACCACGTCCTGCCACTGGCGATCGCGCGAACGAAGCTCCGGGATCTGACGCCGAGTGCGGTGCGGGAGTGGTTCGTCCAGCTCGAGCGTCGTAACGCGTCACCGGCCACGATCAAGCGGGCGAGGATCGCGCTGCGCGTCATGCTTGCCTGCGCTGTCGAAGACGACGACATCACATCGAACGCCGCCGCGGATGTCCGGTACATACCGACCGAGGACGCGCGCGCACGGCACACGAAACCGGAGCCGAAGAAGCTGACCGCTGCTGACATCGTCGCGATCCTGCAGGCGATGCCGGAGCAGTGGCGCGCGTTCTTCTTCATGCTCGCTCAGACCGGCGTTAGGGTCGGGGAGCTGCTCGGGCTCACCTGGCAGCATGTACACCTCGGCGATGACGCCCACATCGTTGTCGCCGAGCAGGTCTACCGTGGCGAGCGGAAGCGGCTCAAGACCGACAGCAGCAGCGGCAGAGTGCCGCTCTCGCCGTTCATCGCGTCGTGGCTCGTCGAGCTGCGCCCAGACGACGCCGAGCCCGACTCGCCCGTCTTCCCGTCGACGGCGGGCACGCCGCTCGTCTACGCGAACGTCTACAACCGGGTGCTGCGTCCCGCACTCGAGCGGTCCGGGATCGCGGTCCAGACCGGCACCGTCACGGTCCGCAAGCGGGGAGAGGACGTCGAGGAACCGGTCTGGGACTATCAGCGCGTCGCGTTCCATGCTTTCCGTCATGCGTGTGGGACGCTGCTGCATGCGATGGCGAAGCGGCCTGTACAGGCGCAGGGGTGGCTGCGGCACTCGCAGCTGATGACCACCATGAACATCTACACCCACCTGGATGACGAGGGGCTCGGCGGCGCAGATGCCTTCGACGAGATCCTCGCGGCGGAGAGCTTGCGGGTCCAACCGGGGTCCACCGGACACCCGGAGACAGCCGCAAACCAGGGTGGGGGATGGTGAGCGGAATGCGCGTTCTAGAGCCGAAACAGCCACTAGCCGCAAATGGCCGCAAACGTCTGAGCAAGCTCATAATCGGTAGGTCCCTGGTTCGAGTCCAGGCGGGCCCATCACGAACACATCCCCGCTGCGGCGGTCAGCTGACCCTCCCGCCATCGGAGCAACCGCGGAGGCGTCTCAGTCAGGCTGTAGCCTCGCCGACGCCATTACACAACCGGAACGTCATCAAAACAAAACGCAATGACGATCAGATCCGACAGAAGCGTAACAATCGCCAGCAGCGTCCTTGAAGTGTGGGCGTATGTCTGTGATGTCGGGCGCTGGCAGGAGTGGGCGCCAACGGTTATTGAATGTCGGGTCGTCGGAGGAGGTCCCCTTCAGCGCGGCTCGCGGCTGGAGCAACGGGCGAAGGGGATATTCGGGACCAGTCGCAAACGCAGCCAGGAAGTGACCGCTGTCGAGGCGCCCCGCCGCGTGGCGTTCGCCGGGCCGATGGGGCTGTCCGCGGCGCGCTGGGGAATGGAGCTCGAGCCGATCGACGACAGGCAGACCGACACCGGGATGTGGGTTGAGGTCGACCTCGAAAGCGTCATGCGCGCGATCCCCGGCCGTGCTCTCAAAGGCAGGATTGAGCGCGTGATGGATCTCGAGCTGGCGGCGATGAAGGTTGCGGTCGAGTCCGGTACGCCGCGCAGCCCGGATTCCTAGCTGGGGTGGGCTCCGTAGCGCACTTCCGCTCGTCACTCACGGTCGCTCCCCGCGGTGGTTAATCGACGCTCCTGGAGCCGCGGGAGCCGGCGGCGAGGAATGCGGTCCCGAAGAACAACTCGGTCCAGGAGGGATCGGCCAGCGAATCCTGCATGGCTGCGCGAACCGCCTCCCACGGACTGCGCGCGATCCACTCGTCTATCGACCCGAACGGCCGCCCGAGTGCGATTCCGACCTGGGCCAGCCACCGAGGCGCGTCGTCGGGAACCTTGAGATCCAGCACGACCCAGCGCCCACCACGGGAGAGGGCCGCGGCGCCGTGGGCGATGACGCCTCCGCATTCAGGCACGTGCGACAGGGCGTATGTGGACAGGATGGCGTCGACCTCGGTTGGGAAGTCGAACTCGGCCGCGTCGGCTTGCACGAGGTTGACGTTGCCCCAGCCGTTGGTCTCTATCCGATGCTGGGCTTGGCCGAGCATCGCGTCGGTCAGATCGACGCCGACGATCCGGCCGCCGGGACCGATCGCTTGCTCGATCGGTGCGAAGTTCAGACCGGTGCCGCAGGCGACGTCGACGACGCTGTCGCCCGGGCGAAGCCCGAGTGCTTGCACGGCCCGGACACGCTGGGCGCGGTGAGGGTAGCCGGGTACGGGGTAGAGCCGGGAGACGATGTCGTAGTGCTTGGCTTTCTTGCGGTAGATCTCGATCAGGCGCTCTTGCGTGCTGTCGATCTGGCTCACGGTTGTACCCCTCGGTCGGATCGCGGGCGGCGAACTTGCGATGTATATCGATACGCGGCTCCTCACCCGGACGCGGTGCGTGCCGCCTCCAGCTTCTCGGCAACCACAGCGATCTTGCGGACCCGCCCTTCCCGCAGCCAGTCGCTCCAGAGCCGATGGGCGGCCAGCAGCTCCTCCAGCGCGCGGCTGCCGACCTGCTCGGCGATGTACGCGGCGTCGGCGACAAACGCCTCGATCAACGAATCCGCAACTGCACGGTGGGACCGGCTGCGATCCTCGCGCCAGCGCACCACCAACCCGGCGCTCTCCATGCAGGTGAGCATCTCCTGCAGCGGGGTGAGCCAAACTGTCTCGGCGTCGGGCATTCTCTCCTGCTCCGCGTCCGTCAGGGGGACACCCTCCTCCATCGTGAAGGTGAACCGCCCGCCGGTCGTGAGCGCCCCTGCCACCCCCTGAAGCAGCGCTTCCTTGTCGCGAAACGCGAGCATCGTCTCGAACATGACGACCACGTCGAAGCCGCCTGCAGGGACCGGGGGGATGCGCGAGACCTCGAAGCGACAGGGAAGCTCACCGGCCCGCTCACGTGCGATCGCGAGGGCGCTGGCGCTGTAGTCGACCCCGAGATAGGTGCAGCCCAGCTCCTTGGCGATGAGCCGCCCTGGACCGGCCACTCCGCAGCACAGGTCGAGCACTGAGACCGTGGGCGCGATGCCGGCCCGACGGGCGAGCGCCAGGATCTCTCCGGCCAGCATGAAGCCCTCCTGTTCGACGAACTCGCCCGGGGGATACGCCGACGCGCGAGCTCGCTGCAGGGCTTGGAAGAACGGAAGCCGATCGTCCTGCTTCATGGCTGCAGCGCCTCGTTCACGCTGCGCAGCATTTCATCCGGTGGAAGGGAAGGTTCGGCTCCCAGGGGCGTTATGGGTGATGTGAGGCCCGAACAGGCAGCTGCGACCGTCGGCGCGCCCTCGTGCTGCGCCGCGCTGCCACGGTTGTGGCGCGCAACGAACGGCGTATACGTCAAGGCATGGCTCAGCTCCCAGCGGCGTCATAGGTGGCTGTGAGTTCCCCACAGGCAGCCGCCACCGTCGGGGCCGGTGGCGCTGCGCTCGGCGTGAAGTCGCGGCCGCGGGGAGGGAGCCGACGATCAGCGGCGATCAAGGCGGCGTACGCCGGTCCGCTGACCGGGTTCCTCGTCCAGATGCTGCTGCTCGCCGCACTGGCAGCGACCGTCGGGCTCAGCGGCGTCGGCTGGTTCTTCGGAGTCGCGTGCGGGGCGGTCATCGATGCGGCTCTGGTGCGCGCGCTCGTCAACCACCGCACCGACCGGCTCAGCCTGGCCGGCTGGGTGACCTTTGCCCGAGCCAGCCTCGCCGTTGTCGTCGCGGCGCTTGTCGCCGGGTCGTTCCAACGGGACGCGCCGGTGACGATGCTCGTGTCGCTCGCCGCGGTTGCCCTTGTCCTCGACGCGGTCGACGGGAAGATCGCGAGACGCACACGGACTACCGCGACGTTGGGCGCGCACTTCGATGGCGAGGTCGACGCGTTCCTGATCCTGGTCCTCAGCGTCTATGTCGCGCGCTCGGCGGGCGCATGGGTGCTTGCGATCGGCGCGGCACGCTACGTGTTCCTCGCAGCCTCGTGGCCCCTGCCGTGGATGCGCATGCCGCTGCCGGCGCGCTACTGGCGCAAGTTCGTCGCTGCGACGCAGGGGATCGTGCTTGCGATCGCGGCGGCAGACGTGCTGGCCCCGGCCGTCAACCGGGCCGCTCTCCTCGCGGCCCTCGCACTGCTTGCCGAGTCGTTCATCCGCGACACGTGGTGGCTCTGGGCCCAGCGCGTCACGCGCAGCTCGGGTGGGGGGGTCGTGGACGCGCCGATCCTCCGTCGCAGGTCCGCCACGCCACCTACCGCGCGACGCGGACCGGTGCGAACCCGCGTCGCCACCGCGCTCACGATCCTCGCCGTTCTGATCGTGTGGGCGGCTCTGGTCGCCCCCAACCAGCCCCAGACCGTCACCCTGATCGCGTTTTTCAGGATCCCCCTGGAGGGCCTCGTACTCATCGCCCTGGCCGCCGTCCTTCCCGCCATCCCGCGACGGATCCTCGCCGGGCTCGCCGGACCGGTCCTCGCTCTGCTCGTCGTCTTGAAGATCCTCGACATCGTGTTCTTCAACTTGTTCGCCCGACCGTTCAACATCGTTGGGGACGCCGGCGACGCCGGGATTGGCATCGAAACAATGCGTGACGCGCTCGGCCGTCTGGAGGCGAACTTGATTATTTACGGCGGCGTGGCGCTCACCGTCGGGCTGGTGGTCGTACTCACCGTGGCGATGTTCCGGCTGAGCCGGGTCGCGGCGAGCAACCGCCGACGGTCGCTTGGCGTCGCAGGCGCACTCGCCTCCGTCTGGCTCCTCTGCTCGGCGTTCGGCGCGCAGTTCCTGTCGCATACGCCGGTCGCCACCGCGAGCACCACCGGCTTCCTCGTCTCCGAGGTGCACTCAGTGCAGGCCGCCATACGCGACGAGAGCGTCTTCGCCAAGCAGATCAAGGACGACCCGTTCCACAACGCCTCGGGCAGCCAGCTTCTGACCGGTCTACGTGGCAAGGACGTCCTGCTCGTGTTCGTCGAGTCCTACGGACAGGTTTCGGTCCAGGGCTCCTCCTTCTCCCCGGCCATTGATGCGCTGGACGTCAAGGGGACCAAACAACTGCAGACGGCCGGCTTCTCGGCTCGCAGCGCGTTCCTCAACGCTCCGGGCTTCGGCGGGATCAGCTGGCTCGCGCACTCCACCCTGCAATCGGGCGTGTGGGCCAACACTGGGCAGCGCTATGACCAGCTCGTTTCCAGTGACCGGTTCACGCTGAGTGACGCGTTCAACCGGGCCGGATGGCGGACGATCAACGTCGCGCCGGCGGACGACGACCACTGGACGGACGGGGCGTCCTACTACCACTACGCCAAGCTCTACGACCACAGCAACTTGGGTTACCGCGGGCCGGGTTACAACTACGCGACGATGCCGGACCAGTACATGTTCGCGGCCCTCCAGCGCCTCGAGCTCGCCAAGACCCACCGGAAGCCCGTGTTCGCCGAGGTGGATACGGTGTCGAGCCACATGCCGTGGGACAAGATCCCCACGATGATCCCGTGGAACAAGGTGGGCAACGGTTCGATCTTCTCTCACACGCGGACACTTACCGAGCCCAGCTCCTTCTGGTGGCACCCCAACCAGGTGAAGGCGGCCTACGCCCGGTCGCTCGAGTACTCGCTGAACACGCTGATCTCGTTCGTCCAGCATTACGGTAAGAAGAACCTGGTGATGATCGTCGTGGGCGACGAGCAGCCGCTCGCGGTCGTGAGCGGGCAGCACGCAAGTCACGACGTGCCGATCTCGATCATCGCCCACGATCCCTCGGTGCTGAAGCGGATCGGTGCATGGGACTGGCAGTCGGGCCTGCTGCCCCGGCCAAACGCGGCGGTCTGGCCGATGAGCGCCTTCCGCGACCGCTTCCTCACCGCCTATGGGCCGCAGCCGGCGAGCCGTAGCTCGCGGTGAACGAGAGCAGGACGCCACCGATGGTCGCCGGTTCTCCGCCAAAGCGATTGGCAGGCCTCGACGGGCTCCGCGCGCTGGCCGCGCTTTACGTCGTCGTCTACCACATCTTCCTGCGCGCGTTCCCCGGCTATCCCGTCGACCGGGCGCCGTTCTGGGCCGGCTGGTTCGCCTACGGGCGGTTCGCGGTCGTCGTGTTCATCGTGCTGTCCGGCTTCTCGCTGGCGCTCTCGCCGGCTCGCGCGGGCTGGAAGCTCGACGGGCTCGCAAGCTTCGCGCGGCGGCGGGCCCGGCGGATCCTTCCGGCCTACTGGGCGGCGCTCGTCCTCAGCCTCGCGGTCGCGTGGCTGATCCTCCCGCCGCCGGGACAGGGATTGCCCACCGCCAAGTCGGTCCTCGTCAACGGACTGCTGGTGCAGAACCTCGTCGGCGCGCCAAGCCCCAACCGGTCGTTCTGGTCCCTGGCCGTCGAGGCGCAGCTCTACGTCCTGTTCCCGCTGCTGCTCCTGCTGGTGCGCCGGTGGGGCGCGATCGCGATGGTCGCCACCGTCACCCTGCTCGTCGCGGCCCTGGGCATCATTGGGCCGCACGTCTCCCGCGTGAACACGTTCGTGATCCACTCTCCGCCTGACCTGGCTGCCCTGTTCGCCGTCGGCATCCTGGCCGCCGGCATCGTCCAAGCCGGCGACACCCGCCGGTCCTGGCCATGGCACCGGCTGTCGCTCGCAGCGGCCGCACCCGTGATCGCGATGATCTGGTGGGAGGGCACGGCGTGGACCAACGACAACCTGCTCTGGGTCGACCTGGCTCTGGGTCCGGCCGTCGCGTGCCTGCTGGCCGGCCTCGCCACCGGTCGGCCGGCCCGGCTGCTGCGGGCGCTCGACGCGCGCCCGATGCGTAAGCTCGGCGCGGCTTCCTACAGCGTGTACCTGATCCACGCCCCGATCGTCGTGGTCGTCTACGAGAAGATCGTGACCGGCCGGGTGGGCCGAGGCGTGCCGGCGTTCTTGGTCTCGATCGCGCTGGTGCTGCCGCTCACGATCCTGCTCGCGCGAGTCTTCTCGCGGGTCTTCGAGACGCCTTTCTCGCGGCGACGGAGCTGGTCCGAGGCGCTCCGGCGCCAGCACGCTCGAGTGGGTGTGGCGCCAGGATGAGCCGGCGCCAGCGGGCCTGGGGCTCGCTCATAGCCGCCGTCTTGATCCTGACGATCCTGGTCTGGCGCTTGGGCGCCGGCCCCTTCCTCGAGGGCATCCGTATGGTCGACGGCCGGGCGCTCGCGGCAGCGGCGGGCCTCACGGCCCTGACCACGCTGTGCTGTGCGTGGCGCTGGAAGACCATCGCCCGCGGCCTTGGCGTGGAGCTGTCGCTCTCCCAGGCGGTGGCGGCGTATTACCGGTCGTTGTTCCTCAACGTGACGATCCCCGGCGGGATCGTCGGTGACGTCCACCGCGGCGTGAGTCACGGACGCGACGTGGGTGACGTCGGGCGCGCTCTGCGGGCCGTCGTATGGGACCGCGCCGCCGGGCAGACCGCGCAGGTGGCCCTGACCGTGGTGGTCCTGCTCGCGCTGCCGTCACCCGTGCAATCGGCGATGCCGCTCGTGACGATTGCGCTCGCCGCCGCGATCTGCGCTGTCGTGCTGTTGATGCGGGCACGCCCCGCCGGCACTCGATCTTGGGCGGCGCGCATCCGCAGAGCGGTGGCCCGCGACATCCACAAGGGGCTGCCCGCCCGACGGTCATGGATCGGCGTTGGGCTCGCCTCTGCACTCGTCGTCGCGGGCCACGCCGTCACCTTCCTGATCGCCGCGCGGACCGCCGGCGTCGCGGCGCCGGCGTCGCGGATGCTGCCGATAGCGTTGCTCGTGGCGGCGGTCACGGCGCTGCCGAGTCTGGGCGTGTGGGGGTCGCGCGAGGGCGCCGCCGCGTGGCTGTTCAGCGCGGCCGGCCTCGGTGCGCGAGCAGGGGTCGCCACCGGCGTCGTCTACGCCGTGATGATGCTCGTCGCCACCCTGCCTGGCGCCGCGGTGCTCGTCGTGGCATGGTTTCGGCGTCCGCGCCCGTCGGAGCCGACCGAACCGCGGCTACAGCGATCAACTGCACATGCCTGACCGCCCCTACACCCTCCTCAGCTGCAGCATGTCGATCGACGGCTACCTCGGCAGCCCGACGCCGCGCCGTCTCGAGCTCTCGAACGACGCCGACTTCGACCGGGTCGACGCCGTGCGCGCCTCCTGCGACGCGATCCTCGTGGGCGCTGAGACCGTGCGCAAAGACAACCCGCGGTTGGTGGTGCGCTCGCAGGCCCGTCGCGACGAGCGCACGTCTCGTGGGCTCGCGCCGTCGCCGATCAAGGTCACCGTGACCGAGCGGGTTGAGCTCGACGCGTGCGCCGACTTCTTCACCACCGGCGACAGCGAGAAGCTCGTCTACTGTGCGAGCGCGCGCGTGGATGGCGCCCGCTTGCGACTCGCGCCGATGGCGACCGTGGTCGATGCGGGCCACCCGGTCGAGATGCGCGGGATCAGCGAGGACCTCGGCGCCCGCGGCGTGGAGCGGCTGATGGTCGAGGGCGGCGGCAAGGTCCACACCCAGTTCCTGACCGACGACCTCGCCGACGAGCTGCAGCTCGTCGTTGCTCCGTTCTTCGTCGGCGACTCGCGAGCCCCGCGGTTCGTGCGCGACGGCCGCTTCCCGTGGAACCCCGGCCGGCGCGCAACGCTCGCCAGTGTGCGCGCGATCGGTGACGTGGTGCTGCTGCGCTATTCGCTCTCGCCGCGATTCCAGAGCGAGTGATCGAGGAGATCGATGCCGATGCCGCTGCCCACCGCGCGAATCCGCACCCAGGTGCTGGTGCCGCTGAGGTTCGCCGACGGGTACGCGACGACCGCCCGCGTATTCAGCTTTGACGGGCTGGCCGACGGCCGGGAGAACCTGGCACTCGGCCTCGGAGACCGGGCCGGCGCTGTCACGTCCACGGGACCCCGGTCGGTGCCGCTGGTGCGACCGCACAGTGAGTGCCTCACCGGGGACGTGTTCGGCAGTCAACGGTGCGATTGCGGCGCGCAGCTGCGCGAAGCGGTTGAGCGCATCGCCGACGCCGGTGGCTACTTGTTGTATCTGCGCCAGGAGGGGCGTGGCATCGGCCTGTACGCCAAGCTGGACGCCTACGGTCTGCAGGATTCAGGACTGGATACCTATGAGGCGAACGTCGCCCTGGGGCACGGAGAGGACGAACGCAGCTATCTGGTCGCCGCGCAGATGCTGGAGGCGCTCGGGGAGTCGCGGATCGCCCTGCTGAGCAACAACCTGGACAAGGCCCGGCAGCTCGCCCGGTTCGGCGTGACCGTGACCGCGCGGGTGCCGACGGGCGTACACCTGTCGGTCGAGAACGCCCGCTACCTCGCAACCAAGGCGGGAAGGGGCGCGCACGCGCTCGACGTCCCTCAGTCAGCGACGTGAGCATAGTCGCGGTCGAGGTTCGTCAGGGGACGACGAGCACATCGGCGTGCTCGACTGTGACGTCGAGCTGCCCGGCTCTCGCCTGCGCCAGCCGTCGGCGGGTATAGGCATCGGTTGCGCGGGCCAGCTCGAGCTGCTGCTCGCACGCCGCTCCGACCCACCCGGCGAACCACCCCGCGGACAGCTCGGACTGCAAGGCGCCGAGGCGCCACGGGCTGGGCCGGACGAGGACCGTGGCTCCCAGCCGGGTGAACTCCTCGACGGTGACGGCGACGGCGTCGGGGCCGAGCAGGCGGCCCCGATCGGTCGAGCGGCGCTGGTGCGCATCGAATGCGGCCGCGACGCGCGCGTCCAGTGGGTCCGCCGGGGTCACGCTCACACGCCCGACGACGGACAGGGTGAGCAGAACCGGACACCCGGCACCGGCACAGACGCCGATCAGTCCGGCCAGCTCCCCCTCGGTCAGCAGGTCCAGCACCGCTGAGGTCGTGATCAGGGCGGCGCCGGCGAGCTCGGCGTGATGCAGCCGCGTGATGTCGGAGTGCTCGGGCTCGACGGTGACCGCGCTCCCGTCGGCGGCCGCGCTGGGGCGCTCGGCGGCGGCGATCGCCAGCAGGTCTGCGTCCCGGTCGTGCACGATCCAATGCTGCGGCCCGGGCAACAGCGGTGCCAGCCAGCGGCCCATCGCGCCGGTGCCACCGCCGAGATCGTGGATCACCTGCCGGCCCGCTGCCGGCAGCGCCCGCCGCAGGCGCTCGACGAGGTCGAGGGCACGGGCCGCCGCGTCGGCGGGCTCGCGAAGGGCGAGCCATCCGGCGCTGACCCGGGTCCCCTGAGCGCTCATCGCGACGCCCGAGTCAGGGCACCCGCGACAACGGATACGGTGGTCGACCACCGGGGCAGCGACTCCCGTCGCTGCATGGCGAGGAGGCGCAAGCGCCGTCTCAACTCGGCGTCGCCAAGCCAGTCCCGGAGCGCCGCGGCGAGCGCCGTTGGTTCCTCGGGCGCCACCAGCAACCCCGGCCGGATCCCGTCGGCGCCATGACCGAGCGCCTCGCTCACCCCACCGACCTCGGTTGCGATGACCGGCAGCCCACGGGCCAGGCCCTCGATCACGACCATGCCGTACGTCTCCGCCCGCGAGACGAGCACCACCAGGTCCGCGGCGGCATAGCTGCGGTCGAGATCGGCTCCGGTCCGCACGCCGACGAACTCCACGCGATCTGTCAGCCCGCTCTCCAGCGAGCGCTCGCGCACAGCCTCCACGAACGCCGGGTCGCGCTCGAGACTGCCGACGCAGACGCAGTGCCATTGCAGGTCCCGTGCCCTCGCCAGGGCGTCGAGGAGCACGTCATGGCCCTTCTCGAAGGTGACCGCGGCGACGCACAGCAGCGCCCCGCCGGCCGCGGTTCCGATCGCGAGCTCGGCGGCGTCGACGCCCGGCTGCGCGACGTGCAATCGCTGGGGGGGCAGCTGGTACAGCTCCAGCAGCCGTTTCCGCGTCCACGCGCTGGTCGTCACGATGGCAGCGGCGGACGCGAGGACCGCGTGCTCGCGCACGCGCGCCGCCTCGGCGCCGTCGGCTGGAGGATCGTGACCCAGCGGCATGTGCACGAGCACGACCATGCGCAGACGCATCGCTTGGGGCACGAGCACCTCGGACGCCGCCGAGGCAATCAGGCCATCGAGCAGCACGAGAGTGTCGTCCGGGATCCGTTGTACGACACCGGCCAGGGCCGCGAACGAGGTCGCGTCGGGTAGTGGCCAGCAGCCGGGTATCGCGTGCTCATGCACCGACCAACCGAGCGAGCTGAGTCCGCTGCAGAGCTGGCGGTCATACGTGTTGCCCCCGCTCGGCCGGCCGGGATCGTCGACACCGTCCGGTACTACGACATGCACCGCCGTCACAGCGGCCGCTGATAGCTCGCCCAGGCGATATGCGACTCATGCAGCGTGACGAGGAGCCCGTCGAGCTCCCGCGCGGACTCGCCGAGGGCGCCGGCGTGCAGCCGGTCTGCGAGTCGATCCGCGACCACCCGAGCAAGCGCCTCGGTCGAGGTGTTGATCTCCGCGAACGCGGGCTCCTCATCGAGGTTGCGGTAGGTGAGCTCGGCGACCACCGCGTGCAGCTCCCGGGCCGCGCGACCGATGTCGACGACGATGTTGTCGGCGTCGAGTTCCGCCCGCTGGAACGTGGCGTCGACGACGAACGTCGCGCCGTGCAGCCGCTGCGCCGGCCCGAACACCTCGCCGTGGAAGCTGTGGGCGACCATCATGTGATCTCGCACAGTCACGCTGAACACGGTCTAATCCCCCTCGTAGGTGATCGTGTGGCATAGCGCATTCAGACTGCCAGCGGCCAGCCGCTCCATCACGTCCGGCAGCTCACAGAAGCGCGACTGCCCGGTGATGAGCACGTCGAAGGCGGGGTCGCGCAGCAGCTCGAGTGCCAGTGCCAGCCGGCCGGCCGTGGAGCGGCGGGCGCTGCGAGCGGGGGAGAGGGTGCCGACCTGGCTCGCGCGGATGCCGAGGCGGCGTGCGTGGAACACGCCACCCAGCGAAAGCCGCACCTCGGTGTCGCCGTACCAGCTGAGGTCGATGACCGTGCCCTCTGGGACCAGCAGGTCGAGCGAGCGCTGGAGCCCCGCGGAAGTGGCGCTGGTATGCACGACCATGTCGCGACCGTCGGCGGCGTCATCCGGCAGCGCGAAGTCCACGCCGAGCGCAGCCGCCACGTCGGCGCGATCGGCGTCGACGTCCACGAGCGTGACCTGGACCGCCGGGAGCAGACTCAGCAGGCGCGCGACACAGCAACCGACCATCCCCGCGCCGACGACGGTCACCCGATCGCCGATCAGCGGCGCGGCGTCCCACAAGGCGTTGACCGCCGTCTCGACGGTGCCCGTCAGAACGGCGCGAGCCGCAGGCACGCCCTCGGGCACGACGGTCACAGCGGCGGCCGGCACAACGTATGCGGTCTGGTGCGGGTAGAGGCAGAAAACCGTGCGGCCGCGCAACTCCGCCGGCCCCTGCTCCACGACGCCGACATTGAGGTAGCCGTACTTGACCGGCCCCGGGAACTCCCCTTCCTGGAACGGTGCCCGCATCGCCACGTACTGGCCCGGCGGCACACCGCCCCGAAACACCAACGTCTCGCTGCCGCGACTGACGCCGGACCGCAAGGTGCGCACCATGACCTCATCGTCGCGCGGCTCGGGCAGCGTGACCGGCCGGATCTCCCCGCAGCCGGGCGCGCGCAGCCAAAACGCGTGGGCACCGTCCCGCACGCGCCTCACCCAAGCCCTCGGCAAATCACTGAACCCAAGCCTCATCGAGCCAACACATCGAAGAGGTTCTACAACGATCCGCGCCTGCACTCCACCCGAGCTACAGCAACGGGCTGTTGCCGAGCCGCAGGAACCAGGTTTCGCCCTCGTATACGGCCGGGTGCCCCGTCTTCTCCTGCGCAAGCTTCGTGAAGGCCTCGATCACCCTCTCGTCGATCGCGGGACCGCCGCCGGGGGTTTCGCGGACAGCCACCTCACCGAACCGCTTCGCGAGGTGTTCGGCCGCATACTCTCGGGAGACTTGGCCGTCCGCCTCCAGCTCGAGCAACATCCACTGAGCAGCAGCCTGGATCGTGTCGTTCGTCGTCATCGACGGGGAGGCTACTACCGGGCGTCCTCGCCGGCAGCCTTGCCGGCCCGCTTGGCGGCCCTCCGCGACTTGCGCGCGGCCTTCTCCGCCGCCGTCTTGTCTCGCGCTTCGCCGTAGGATTCCGTCACGAGCGCCTTGCCGCCGGCCCAGCCGAAGGCACGGACGAGCAGCACGATTGCAAGCACGATGCTCCACGCGGTCGTCACGAGCTGCTGGGCTATCGAGTACGCGGTCGCATTCGACGAGCTGGTGATGCCTTTCAGCGAGAGCACGTTGAAGCCTTGGGTGACGCCGGCACCACCGGGCGTCACCGAGGTCATGTTGGCGATCGAGTTGCCGCCGACGACCCGCATGACGGTGTGGAAGCTCACCGGTATGTGGTACGCGGCGAGGAACACGGCGATGATCCCGAGCGTCGCGAGCCAGCTGAGAAACTCCGGCAGGGCGACCCTCGCGAGGTATGCACGCGGGCGCGCCGCGATCTGGCCGCCGTCCTTGGCCTCTTCCCACCAGTGACTGACTCTCGGCCCCAGCATCCGTGCGACTAGGTACAAGAGCATGCCGGCGCCGGCGAGCAGGATCACGGTCGTCCATGGATGTTCGCTGACGAAGCCGAACTGGAGGCTAAACGAGCCGCCGACTGTCAAGAAGAGGTACACGTAGGTGGCGATTCCGATGACTGTGAAGAATGCTTTCTGGACGACGTATCCGGCAAAGATGCCTGCGAACGTGGCCGCGGCGATGATCGTGGTGAACATGATCAGCATCGCAAGTGTCCCCAGGTTCGCGGGCAGGACGAAGTTGAGCGCGACCGCGGCTGCGTAGCATGCGAATATCTGCGTCCAACCGACCTCCGCCTTCGGGTAGGCACAGCGAAGGATCGAAAACCATGCAAACGCGGCCGTCGCCGTTTGCAGGGTGACGAGGACGATCGCCGCCAGCAGGTAACCCACCGAGATCGCGGTGATCGTCTGCCACACGTGTTTGAGCCACACGCTGATTTCCCAGCCGAACAGGGTCGCGGCGGCGCCGATCACGACCAGCAGCAGCGCAACGATCAGAATCGCCCTGATGTGCAGGTGCTGCCGAAGCCCTGCTACGGCGTCAGCGGGCATGCTCGCGTCCGCATTCAGTCATTGAGGCCTGCCACGCCCTTGATGATCAGGTAACCGCCGGCGGCTGCCGAGGCGATCGTCGCGACCGTCCGCCCGTGAGCCGCAAACCAGCGGTTCGTCTGCTCGAGCGCACGCTCAGCTGGCTCGGGGGCGAGCAGCAGGCACAGCATCGGCAGCTCGACCATCCACAGCATCACCGCGACGATCACGGCGAGATCGAGCAGTTCCGATGCGGTCGAGAGCTTCGCGTCGGCGATCGCCTTGACCGCGCCGATGTAGATCGGCGAAGGGACGATGTACAGCGTCACGCCGAGCAGGGCTGCGAGCCGGCGGCTCTTCAGATAGCGATCGATCTTCGACGGTCCGCTGCGCGGCGACGATCCGCTGCTGGAGCTCCGTCTGGGTCTCCTGACGAACAGGCGTACCGCGAGCGCGATCAGCAGGACCCCGAGCACGAGGTCGAGCCCTGCGCTGGCGGTGAGATGGCTCGGGCTGGTCGCGCCGAGTTCTTCGAGCAGGAGCAGCATGATCGTGCCGCTCGCGTAGGTGACGAGAAAGGCGGCAGCCACGAACGCGAACACGCGCGATCGGAGCTGTGAGCCTCGCCCGAGCGCTATCACCGCCGCCACCGCGGGTGGATAGATCGAGGCGCCGAATGCGAGCGCTAGGGCGTTCGCCGGCATCGCGGGAACCCGCGCTCGCTCGTCATGTTCCCGTTGGAGTGCCTGGCGTCATCGGTTTTCCGGCTCGAAGATACCGGCACTGCGAAATCGGCTGCGCGCAGTTCAGCCCACGGCTCGCCTACGGCGCCGGCAGCTCCTCGGCGGAGCGGATTGAGCCGGCGAGGCGTGCCGCTGACTCGGGATCGTGCGAAGGCAGGTAGACGGTGGGGTGCTGTGCGCAGTGGGCGAGGATCGTTTCGAGCGTCGCGACGTGCACCTTGGGGTCCGGCCCGATCGCGTCCGCTCGCAGCGACTGCAGTTGCTCGAGTGTGTCGGTGGCGTCGCCGGCGAGCATCACGTGCGATCCGGAGTCCTCGACGCAGATCACCGAGATGTGCCCGGGGGTGTGCCCCGGCGTCTCGACGGCGACGATGCGCCCGTCGTCGCTGAGCGCGCGGCTGCGCGCGAACGCGCCGAACGGGCCGCCGTCGAGGCGCGCGTGCGTCAGTACCACCTCTGAGACGTCGTCGAGCTCGAGTCCGGCCGCGTCCATGGCGCCGCGCAGCTCCTGGTCGTGCGCCACGTCAAACCGGGCGAACGGCACGTTTCGCGCCGCCGCTGTCTCGCCGGTGTCGATGAGGCACAGAACACCTTCGTGCTCGATCGCCCAGCAGTGGATCGGCAGCGGCTCCGACCACGTGCCCGGCAGAAACAGGTCGAGCTGCCGTCGCGCGCCGCTGCGCGGAAACAGGAAGCTGTGCTTGACGCGCACCGTGCCGGTGTTTAGTGCGTGGATCTTCATGGGCTCGGTGCCAAGGTGCTCGGCGCCTGCACACTAGGGGTTTCGCGATCGGCGGGCCCCTCGGCGACGGAGCCCTCGACGTTGATGTGTGGCAGGTGCGCGTCGAGCCAGTGTGGGAAGCGCCACGTCACCGGACCGAGCAGCTCGAGCACCGCCGGCAGCAGCATGCAGCGCACGACCACCGCGTCCAACAGGACCGCGACGGCCAGCACGAAGCCAAACTCCTTCAGGGTGCGCTCGTCGCCGAGGACGAACGACAGGAACACGCACACCATCACCGCGGCCGCCGCCGTGATCACGCGACCGGTCAGGCTGATGCCGTCGGCGACAGCCGTCGATGCGTCCCGCTTGCGCAGCCACTGCTCGCGTATCCGCGAGACCAGGAAGACCTCGTAGTCCATCGACAGCCCGAAGACGACAGCGAACATGATCACCGGCACCCACGGCTCGATCGGGCCCTTTTGCACCCCCAGCAGACCTCCCAGCCATCCCCACTGGAAGACCGCAACCCCCACGCCGAGTGCGGCGCCGACGGTCAGCAGGTTCATCAGCGCCGCCTGCAGCGGGATCACCAGCGAGCGGAATACGAGCAGGAGCAACAGCGCTGAGAGCAGGATCACGATCGCGAAGAACAACGGCAGCTTGCTCGAGAGCACGTGCGAGAAGTCGACCGCGCCCGCGGTGAAGCCGCCGACGAGGACCGGCGTGCCGGTGCGGAGTTCGAGCGGTGGCAGCACTTCGCGACGTAGCCGGTTCACCAGTTCGGTTGTCGCGAGCGCCTCCGGGGCCGAGCTGGGATACACCCGCATGACAGCCACCGCGCCCGAAGGAGAGACCTGCGGCTGCGTCACCGCGACGACGCCCGGCGTGCCGCCGAGGGCTGAGCGCAGCGCGGCCAGCGCCGCGTCCGGTTCGTGGCCGTGCAGCTCGGCAACGATCAGCAGCGGGCCGTTGAAGCCCTGGCCAAAGCCCTGCGCGAGCAGGTCGAATGCCCGGCGTGAGCTGACGCCCGCCGGGTCGTTTCCCGCGTCGCTTTCGTCCAGGCGCAGCGCGAACACGGGGACCAGCAGCGCGATCATCACCGCCAGCGAGCCGATCGCCAGCGGCCACGGGTGCGCGCGGACCACCTCGCTCCAGCTCCGCCACAGCGAGCGCCTCGGGGCGAGCGCTGCCTCGCCGGCGCCGGCGCCGGCGCCGTTGCTGGCTGCGGGCGCGCCGCGATGGCGGCCGGGCAGCCGCCGTCGCGCCTCGGGCGGGCGCACAAGCCGGTACCCATGGCGTGAGAGGAGCGCCGGCAGCAGCGTGAGTGCGGCGATCAGTGTCAACAGCACCGCGATCACCGCCGCGATTGCCAGCCCGTACATGAACGGCACGCCCGTCGCGAACATGCCGAGCAGCGCGATCACCACGGTTGTGCCCGCGAGCAGGACCGCACGCCCGGAGGTGTCCATCGCCTCGAGCACCGACAGCTCGACGTCGCCCAACGTGAGGTAGCTCTCGCGAAAGCGCGTGACGATGAACAGCGAGTAGTCGATTCCGACGCCCAGTCCGATCATCAGCGCGAGGTCAGGCGAGATGTTCGACATATTCGTCACGTGGGTGGCCAGCTCGATCAACCCGACACCGGTGACCAGGCCGAAACCAGCGGTGACGAGCGGCATCCCGGCGGCGGCGAGCGAGCCGAAGGTGATCAGCAGGATGATCAGGGCAGCGATCACGCCGACGGCCGTCGCCGGGCCGACGCTGAACCCCTCTGCCTGCTCGACCACCTGCCCGCCCGCCGCGACCTGCAGGCCGGGGACGTGCACGGCTTGCACCTGGGCGAGCAGCGGCTTGCCGGTGTCGGCCGGCAGCAGGTTGGCGCGCTTGTCGTAGTTGACGGTCGCGAATGCCGTCGTCCGATTCGAGGAGACCTGCACCGCTCCAGCCGGGCCATACGGGCTGACGACGCCCGCCACGTGCGCCAGTCTGCTGACGCGTTCGAGCAGCGGGACGATCGCGCCGCGCACGGCGGGCGCGTCGATCGTGCCGTGGGCGACGTGGAAGACGATCGTGTCGGCGTCGCCACTCTGTGCTTTGAACTCGCGCTTCAAGAGGTCGCTGGCTCGCTGCGACTGGGTTCCGGGTAGCCCGAAAACCGTGACGTAGTTCGGCCCGATCGCCTGTGCGATCACCGTCGTCAGGATCGCGACGGCCACCCATGCGACCACGACGCGACGGCGGTGGGCGATGCACCAGCGAGCGAGACGCCTCATACGGTGCGCGACCTCCTTCCAGAACGCCCAGCCCCGGGCGGTCTCGGCGGCGTTCAGCGACGGTACTCCTTTCTCGCCGGCGACGCCCGGGTCAGGCGGGCTTCTCGAACACGAGCCGGTAGTGATCCAGCAGCTCTCGTTCGAAGCAGATCTTGTTGGCGCTGACGCCCGAGGTGAACGCCATCCGGAATTCGGCGCTGGTTAGCCACCGCGGCAGCAGCCGCGCCTTCAGCAGCGTCTTTCGCAGGCTCGGCGCGCCGATGCGTGCGTTCCACTGGGTGATCGTCTCGATGTAGTCGAGCCGACCGCTCTCGCTCGAGACCGACCGCAGGTGCGGCTCGGCGCAGCGGATCACCTGCTCCTGACCGAACGGCAGCCATGAGCCGGGAAACTGACAGCCGAGGAGCGCCAGGATCCAGGCGTCCGAGTTCCTCGGCGCGCGAGTGCTTATCTGCTCGTACGGGATCATGTTCTGACCGAAGACCATCGTCTGCAGATAGAGGCGCCCGCCCGGCGGCAGCACGTTCGCGATGTGGGCGAAGATCGCGCGATAGACCTCCTCCTGGCGCCCGGCGCGGTAGTCCTCGACCGAGCAGAAGTGCTCAAACGCGCCAAGGCTTGCGACGGCGTCGAACGGACCGAACGTGTCGCGGTCGACCTCGCGCGCGTCGTGCAGGTGGACATCCAGTTGGTGACGGCGACACGCGGCCGCCTGCGCGGAGGAGAGCGTGACGCCGAGTCCGGTGGCACCCTCGCTGCGGGCGAAGTTCAGCAGCGGGCCCCACCCGCAGCCGAGGTCCAGCATCCGCCGCCCGGGGGCAATCCCGATCTGCTCCGCAACGTAGTCGTGCTTTCGCCGCTGGGCCTGCTCGAGCGTCAAGGAGAAGTCGCCGTCGTACTTCGCGCAGCTGAAGTCGGCGAGCTCGCCGAGGCTCAGGCGGATCACCCGATCGGTCAGCGAGTAGGTGAAATCCATCTCCCTGCGGTCAGCCACGGATGACCGTCCCCGCTGCGAGCTGACACTCGGCCCTTGCCCTCCCAGTCAGCGCCCCCCGCGCTGCGTCGGGCACGTTCACCGCACTCAATCGTCCTGGGCGATGTCCAGGCGGGAGGAGTCGACGGGGGTGTAGCTCGTCTGGACCTCGTGCAGGCGCAGCTCGGAGGTGTGAACGAGCTGCTTGGCGATCTGCGCCTGGTAGTTCGCGAACGCCGGTGAGCGGTAATGCTCCTCCAGCGCCTCCCGGTCGCGCCACTGCTGCACGAGCACGAAATGCGCCGGATCGTCGAGCGACTGCGCGAACGCGTAGGAGATGCAGCCGGGTTGCTCACCCGCGCTCGCTTGAGTCGCGCGCATCAGCTCACGCACCGCCTCGACTCGGGGAAGCTGCGCGTAGACGTCTCCCAGCGCGATGATCACGCGTGCCTACTGGAGGTATTTCTCGACCGTGTTGGCGTCGCGCGCCTGCGCCTCGTCGGGATCATGGCCGGCCTCGCGCAGCGCCCGTCGCTGGCGCAGCAGATCCCAGCAGCGGTCGAGTTCCACCGACAGCTCCTCCCGCCGCCGGCGATCGGCGTCGAGCGCGTCCTCGTCGATCGCGTCCTCCTGCTCGCGGTCGACCAGCGCGTGCTCCTCGCCGACCAGTGCCTCGATGCGTCCCAGGATCGACTCGTCGTCCATCAGCTCAGGGTAGCCGAGCAAGCAGGAGGATGCCCGGGCGTGATTAGCTCTGGCCCGTGCTTGGTTTGCCCGAAGGTGTGACGGCGTGCCTGTTCGATCTCGACGGCGTGCTGACGCAGACGGCCAAGGTGCACGCTGCCGCGTGGAAGCAGATGTTCGACGAGTACCTGCGCGCGCGCGCCGAGCGCACGGGCGAGCAGTTCGTCGCGTTCGACCCGGTACATGACTACGACGATTACGTCGACGGCAAGCCTCGCTACGAGGGTGTGCGCTCGTTTCTGGCAGCGCGCGCAATCAAACTCCCTGAGGGCGGCCCCGACGACGCGCCGGACGCCGAGACGATTCACGCGCTCGGCGACCGCAAGAACCGGATCGTGCTCGAGTTGATCCGAAAGCACGGCGTCGAGCCCTACGACGGCTCGGTCCGCTACGTGCACGCGGTGCGCGACGCCGGGCTGCGGCGCGCGGTCGTCTCCTCGAGCACCAACTGCCGCGACGTGCTGCACGCCGCCGGCATCGAGGACCTGTTCGAAGCCGTCGTCGATGGCGTCGTCGCCGAGCGCGAGCACCTGCACGGCAAGCCCGCACCCGACACGTTCCTCGCGGGAGCCCGCGCGCTGGGCGTCGAGCCGGCCCAGGCCGCCGTCTTCGAGGACGCGCTCGCTGGTGTCGAGGCCGGACACGCAGGGCATTTCGGCGTCGTCGTCGGCGTCGACCGCGTCGGGCAGGCCGACGCGCTCAAGCAGCACGGCGCCGACGTCGTCGTGCGCGATCTCGCCGAGCTGTTGCAGGCGCCATGATCGACCATTCCACGTTCACGGTCGAGCCGTGGGTCGTGCGCGAGACCGAGCTGGATCTCGACAAACTCGCCCAGACGGAGTCGGTGTTCGCGCTCGCCAACGGCCATCTCGGGCTGCGGGGGAATCTCGACGAGGGTGAGCCGGCCGGGTTGCCGGGCACATATCTCGCGGGCTTCTGCGAGGTGCGCCCGCTGCCGTCCGCCGAGGCCATCTACGGACAGCCGGAGGCCGGCGAAGCGCTGATCAACGTGACCAACGGCAAGCTGATCCGTCTGCTCGTCGAAGACGAGCCGCTCGACATCGGCTACGGCGAGCTGCATAGTCACGAGCGCGTCCTCGACCTGCGCGCCGGTGTCCTGCGCCGTACGCTCGTGTGGGAGTCGCCAATGGGACGCTCGGTGCGGATCACCTCCACGCGCCTTGTGTCGTTCACGCAGCGAGCGATCGCGGCGATCCTCTACGAAGTCGAGGCGCTCGACGGCGATACGCCGGTGGTCGCGCAGTCGGAGCTCGTCGCGAACGAGACGGTGCTGCTCCCCGAGGACGACCCGCGCGCTGCGGCGGGGCTCGCCTCACCGCTGATCTCGGAGTACGCCGGCGTGCTCGACAACCGCGCGCTGCTGGCACACTCGACGCGCACGAGCGGGTTGAGGATGGCGGCGGCGATGGACCACATGATCGACGGGCCGCCCAACACGAGCGCCACGGCTGAGGGCTTCGACGACCTGGCGCGCGTGCTGATCACTGCCGATCTCGCGCCCGGCAAGCCGCTGCGCATCGTCAAGCTGCTCGCCTATGGGTGGTCTTCGCGGCGTACGACCCCCGCGATCAACGACCAGGTCGCTGCGGCGCTGGCGGAGGCGCGACATCGGGGCTGGGACGGGCTGCTGGCGGAGCAGCGCAGCTACCTCGACGACTTCTGGGATCGCGCCGACGTTGAAATCGAGGGTGACGCAGAGCTCCAGCAGGCGGTGCGCTTCGGGCTGTTCCACATGCTCCAGGCGGGCGCCCGCTCCGAGCGCCAGGCGATCGCCGCCAAGGGCCTGACCGGGACAGGCTACGACGGTCACGCGTTCTGGGACACCGAGACGTTCGTCCTGCCGGTCCTCAGCTACACCGTTCCGCATGCGGCTCGCGACGCGCTGCGTTGGCGCCGCCAGACGCTCGAGCTCGCGCAAGAACGGGCGCGCTCGCTGGGACTGCACGGTGCGGCGTTCCCGTGGCGCACGATTCACGGACAGGAGTGCTCGGGCTACTGGCCGGCGGGGACCGCGGCGTTCCACGTCAACGCCGACATCGCCGACGCCGTCAGGCGTTACCAGGTGGCGAGTGCCGACGAGGAATTCGGTGCCGGCGACGGCCTCGAACTGCTGATCGAGACGGCACGGCTGTGGCGCTCGCTGGGGCATCACGACGCCGACGGGCGCTTCCGGATCGACGGGGTGACGGGCCCCGACGAGTACAGCGCGATCGCCGACAACAACGTGTACACCAATCTGATGGCGCAGCGCAACCTGCGCACAGCTGTTGCCTGCGCCCAGCGTCACCACGGGCGCGCCGTCGAGCTGGGTGTCGACGACGAGGAGCTCGCCGAGTGGCGTGACGCGGCGGACGCGATCATCGTTCCTTACGACGAGAAGCTGGAGGTTCACCAGCAGGCGCAGGCGTTCACCGAGCACGAGGTCTGGGATTTCGCCGCCACGCGCGCCGATGAGTACCCCTTGCTGCTGCACTTTCCATACTTCGACCTGTACCGCAAGCAGGTCGTCAAGCAGGCGGATCTCGTGCTCGCGCTGCATCTCCGCGGAGACGCCTTCACCGACGAGGAGAAGGCACGCGACTTCGCCTACTACGAGCAGCTGACGGTGCGCGATTCCTCGCTCTCCGCTTGCACGCAGGCGGTGATCGCGGCCGAGGTCGGCCACCTCGAGCTCGCCTATGACTACCTGTCCGAGGCGGCGCTGATCGATCTCGACGACATCCAGCACAACACGCGCGACGGGCTGCACATCGCGTCGCTCGCCGGGACGTGGATCGGCGCGGTCGCCGGCTTCGGCGGGCTGCGCGACCACGACGACATCCTCAGCTTCACGCCGCGCTTGCCCCAGGCGCTCAGCCGCATCGTCTTTCGTCTGTGCTTTCGCGGACGACGGCTGGCGGTCGCCGTGGAGCACAAACGGGCGACCTACAAACTGCTCGAAGGCGACGCGCTGCAGATCGTCCATCACGGCAAGAAGGCGACGGTCCAGCCGCAGCGTCTGCTGGTTCGCAAGATCCCCCCGCCTCCCCAGTGGCCGACCCCGAGCCAACCACCGGGGCGCGCGCCGCAGCGGCGGGAGCTGCCGGCGTGATCGGCTGGTCCCTGACGACGCTGGCAGGGGCTCGCGCGTAGGATCGCGACTACCGTGCAAGACCAGCCGATCGAGCAGCTGCTGCGAGCCATCGACGAGCTCGATGTCGAGCGCGTGCTCGCGCTGGCGGCACCCGACGTCCGGCTGTTGACGGTCGACGGCCGCCGCTCCGCGGGCACGACCGGAATGCGTGAACTGTTGACGGACTTCCTCACCGCGCTGCGCTCCTCAACTCACCGCATCACCGCTCAGTGGCACGAGGACGACGTCTGGATCGCCGAGGTCGACGCTACGTACGAACTGAGGGACCTGACGCGACTCGGTGTGCTGCCGCGAGCGTTCATCGTGCGCGCCGGGCCGGACGGCCTGAGTGACGTGCGCGCCTACGGTGCGCACGAGCGGCCACTCGGCGAGCTGAGCAGCCGCGAGCACGAAATGCGGCTGGGCGGCCATTGGATCCCTCCGCTCTGACGTGTGCCTCCGGATCGGCGCGCGTTTGACTGCGCCCGAGGCGGGCCTACCTTGAACGCGATGGGCGAGCAGTCGGGTGTAGCTTATGAGGTGATGGGGGCGTCGAATGAGGGTGCGGAATGGATGCGGCTGTTCTGGCTCGTATTCGAACGGACGTCGAACCCGATCGTTCTGCTCGACGACCAGCGGCGCATCGAGGACCTCAACGGCGCCGCACTCTCCCTTCTCGGCGTCGCCGACAAGGACGAGCTGCTGGGCAAGGTCATAGACGAGAGGATCAGGCCCGAGGAACGCGAGCAGGCCGTGCGTGACTGGGAAGCGTCCGTGCATTCGGGCGAATACACCGGTAAACGCGTCCTGCTTCGAGCCGACGGGACCGAAGTGCCGGTCGACTTCGCCGCGCGGCTGGCGGACATCGGCGCGCGCCGCCTCACGATCTACGTCGTGGCCGCCCACGACGCCACGTACAAGCCGTCGGCCCGATTGGGGGACAACCTGCCGCTGCGCTCGCGTGAGCGGGAGGTCGTGACCCTGATCGCGCTCGGCCTCGACACCGACGAAATCGCCGAACGGCTGTACATCTCGCCATCGACGGTCCGCACCCACGTACGCAACGCGATGGGCAGGCTGGGTGCGCACACGCGCGCGCAGCTCGTGGCGAAGGTCCTCTGCGCCGAAAAAGCGATCCATCCAGCGCACCTCGCCGGGTAGCCGCACCGGGATCGCCACGGCTCGACGCGCGCCCGCTGCCACTATGAACGGTGTGAGTCCCGCGCAGCGAGAGCGAGCGAGCGTCGATGCGGACGATCTGGAAGTCCCCGAGGAGCTGAGCCGACGTCGCCTGCGCACGCGCCTGGCGCTGCTCGCGGGGCTGATCCTGCTCGTCGTCGCGGTCGTGACGCTGGTACCGGGGCTCGAGGGGCTGCGCACGCGGCTGTCGCGCGCGGCGCCCGGCTGGCTGGCGCTCGGAGCCGTGCTGAAGGTGCTCTCGGGCCTCGGCTACGTCGCCGTCTTTCGCATGGTCTTCTGCCGGCGGATGAGCTGGGGCGTGAGCTACCAGATCGGCATGTCGGAGCTGGGCGCCAACGCGCTCTTCCCGACCGGCGGCGCCGGGGGCCTCGCGCTGGGGGCGTGGGCGCTGAAACGCGGCGGGATGCCCGCGAGCGAGATCGCCCGGCGCACGGCGGCGTTCTTCCTGTTGACGAGCGTCCCGAACGTCGTCGGTGTGATCCTCGTCGGACTCGGGCTCGCGGTCGGATTGTTTCCGGGTGAGAGCAACCCACTTTTGACGCTCGTCCCAGCCGCCATCGCCGCGTTGGCCATCGCAGGAGCCCTGCTCGCGGGTCGCACCGCGGGTGCGCTGCACGCGCGGCTTCTGCGCAGCGAAGCCGCCGGATCCTCACGACGCGTGACCGTCACGTTGAAGACGCTCGTCGCAACCGCCGACGGCGTCAACGAGGCGGTCGCCCTGCTGCGCGAGCGCAACCCGTGGCTGATCGGTGGCCTGATCGCATACCTGGCGTTCGACGTGATGGTTCTGTGGGCGTCGTTTCGCGCATTCGGGTCCAGCCCGCCGCTGGGCATCGTGTGGATCGGATACCTGATCGGCGAGCTCGGAGGGTTGATCCCGGTGCCCGGCGGCATCGGCGGCATCGACGCGGGCCTTGTGGGGACGTTTGTGCTCTACGGCGTGCCCGTCACCGCCGCTGCCTCGGCCGTGCTGGCCTACCGGGCAATTGCGCTATGGGTGCCTGCGCTGCTCGGCAGCATCGCTTTCGTGATGCTGCGGCGGCTGCTGCGCAACGAGTCCCAAAAGCTCGCGGTCTGCGCCCCGCAGACGGAGATGGAGGTGATCGGACTCGGTCGCGTCGTCGTCTCCGGGAGCAGCGCCGGAGCGTCCGCGCCGCACCGGCCCACCTGTCCCACGTGAGTTTTCGGGCGCCATACGCGTGATATAAACTCCGCATATCCCAACGGGCGGAATGCTTCTAGCACGGCCGTCGAGGGGGTGCCGCGGCTCCCAGGGGGGATCCTCGCGGCCGTCGGTGGATTGGGCCGGGCTGGCCCTGGAGGCTCGATGTTCAGTCAGGGGCAGCTGCGCTATTTCGTCACGGTCGCCGAGGAGGGGCAGATAACGCGTGCGGCGAAGCGTCTGCACCTCGCGCAGCCGGCCCTCTCGCAGGCGATCGCGCAGCTGGAAGGCGAGCTCGGCGTGGAGCTGCTCGTGCGCCACCCCCGCGGCGTGACGCTGACCGACGCGGGTGAGGCGTTTCTGGTCAAGGCTCGCGCGGTGCTCGCGGCTGAGGCCGAGACGGCGCAGACGGCGCTGGCGCTGAGGCGAGCCGCCAGCGACGCGATCGCGATCGGCTTCGTCGGCCCACCGCCCTCGCTCGGCTGCCCGGAGCTCTTCGGCGCGTTCGAGCGGTGCCACCCGCATGCCCGGATCTCGTTCCTTGACCTTCCGTTCCCTTGCGGGCACACAGCCGACTGGTTGGCGGGTGTGGACATCGCGTTCTGCCATGCGCCGGTGCTCGAACCGGGGATCTGCGTGCAGCTGGTTCGAGTCGAGCCGCGCGCGCTGGTGGCTCACCGCTGTCATGCGCTCGCGAGCTACCGGAGGCTGGCGGTGAGCGATGTCCTTGACCAGACGTTCGTCAGCTATCACCCGGACGTGCAGCCGGCGTGGGCGGCGTTCCATAGCCTCGACGATCATCGCGGCGGGCCGCCGGGACAGCTGACCGGCGACCACGCGCTGAGCACGCTGCAGATGCTCGGGATCATGTCTTCGCCGGGAGCCATCACAACAGTGCCCCTCGGCGATGCCATGCTCGCCAGCCAGGTCCTGCCTGACATCGTCGCGCTGCCGCTCGAGGATGCCGCGCCGGCGGCGGTGTCACTGGTGTGGCGCGAGGATGCGAGCAACCCGCTGCTGGAGGATCTCCTCGACGTGGCGAAGCGTGTGGCACGGGATGAAGATGAACTTTAAGCGTGGTCACCTCCTGTACTTCGTGACGGTCGCCGAGACTGGGCAGATCACGCGTGCAGCAAGGAGGCTGAACGTGGCGCAGCCCGCCCTGTCACGGGCGATCACCCAGCTCGAGTCCGACCTCGGCTTCAAGCTGCTCGAGCGTCATGCGCGTGGTGTCAGCTTGACACCGGCTGGCGAGACGTTTCTGGTGAAGGCGCGGGCCGCCGTGTCGGCGTGGTCTGACGCGCTCGCGACCGCGCAGTCGATGGCACGCGTTCGCCGGGGCACGATCGAGTTCGGTTTCGTCGGAGTGCCGCCCGGGCTGGACAGCCCGGCGCTGCTGGAAACGTTCGCGCAGGACTACCCCGAGATCGACGTGTGCTACCGCGAGCTGGCGTTCCCGTCGGCGCTCGCCGGGTCGTGGCTCGCCGATGTCGACGTCGCCGTCAGCCATCGACCGCCGATCGACCCGGCTGTGTGGACGTACGTGCTGCGCCGCGAACCGCGGGTGGTTCTGGTACCGAGTCGCCACCACCTCACGGGACGCGGCGAGCTGTCCGTCGCCGAGGTGCTCGATGAGACCTTCATCGGCTTCGACTCGTCGGTTGACCCCGGGTGGGCAGGGTTCTGGAGCCTCGACGACCACCGCGGCGAAAGTCCACGGCTGGTGACGGCCGACCGGGCTTCGAACCCGCACGAGGTTCTCGCCGCGCTGACTGTGCGCGATGCGATAACGACCGTTCCCGCCGCTGTCGCCAGCCTGATTCCGGAGTTCCTAACGGGGGTCGTGGCGATTGCGCTGCGCGACGCGGGGCCCGCGACGATCGTCATGGCTGGGCACACGGATCGCGCCAACCCGCTGGTGGCGAGTCTGTTGGACTTCGCGCGTGCGAGCGGCGACGCGGCACGCGCGGCGGCCGCCGTCGCGCGCCTTCGCTGAACCCGGGGCCGGGGCCGCCGCTGGCGCGAGCGGCGCCGATGCACCGTCAGCTCGTGCTGCCACGCCGCAGACGGCGAGGGAAACCGTGACGATCATCGCCCAGCCGATCGGGATGAGGACGGCAAGCACGCTTCTCGGAGCTTCACCGACTGCGGCGCGAAAGTCCAATATGTCTTATCCGGGCTGAGATCGGCCGCCCGCATAGCGGTGTGAATCATGGACAGCTGTCCAAGGCAAAACGCGCCAGAACGTCGCAGAATTGCTCTCGTCCCCCGGCCGAGCAGGCTGCACGGCCCTGCACGAGAGAGGCGTATATGCCAGGTGTGATTGTTTCCTACGACGGCACCCGCAACGACCGCGACGCGCTGGCCCTCGGGCGGCTGTTCTCCCTCGCCGGCGCGGCGATCTCGCTCGCATACGTCCGGCACGTCACCGAGCCCGATCCGCAGAAGGAGGCGGCGGCCGAGCAGCAGGCCGCGCACCTGCTCAGCGCCGGCGCGAGCCTCCTCGGCATCGACGGGGTCGGTGAGAACGTGATCGTCGATTCATCGACCGCCGAAGGGCTCGCGACGCTCGCGACACAGCTGGGCGCCGCGGTGATCGCGTTCGGGTCGGACTACCGCACGCCACCGGGCCGCGTGAACGTGGCGCAGACGCCAGATCAGCTGCTCGATCGCGATATCGCGTGCTCGCTCGCAATCGCTCCGGCGGGCCTGCGGCGCGAGCCCGTGGAGCAGAGCATCGGCACGGTCGGCGTCTACGACGAGGACGACGACGAGGCCGCGTCGAGCACGGCGGCGAGCCTCGCACATGCTCTCGGCGCGGTCGTCACCGACGGCGACGCCGACCTGCTCGTGATCGCCTCGCGCCACGATGCTCCCCCCGGGCGGCTGCAGCTGAGCGCCACCGCGCGTGAGCGCGTCGAGGCGGCGCTGTGTCCCGTTCTGTTGCTCGCGCGGGGCGTCACGCTGGCGTTCGACCGGGCTCGATGACGACGTGCCTGACCGGCACGCTGCGCAGCTGCTCGCGTGCGCGCTCGAGCACCTCGGTCTCGAACCAGTCGACCTGGCCTGCAGGGGGTGTGAGGACGATCACCTCGTCGAAGTGATGCACGCGCAGCTCGTCCTCGATGCGTGCGAACGGAGCGATCGCGTCGCCGACGGCGCCGTCCGCGTCGATCCCGTGGCCGGCGGCCCATGCGAGCGTTCGCAACAGACGCCGGCGGGCGGCTTCGGTCTCGCGGTCGATGTCGGTGGTGACCCAATCGCCGGGACTACGAGCGCCGGCGGGCAGGCGTCCGCGCCTCGCGGGGAAGGTTGCGCGGCAGCAGGCGTCTAGTTCGTCGAGGCCACCACGACCTCGGACACCACAAACCCGACAATGCGAGGCAACCCCATGAAGCGAATCCCCCTACTGCTGGCCGCCCTGCTGGTGGCCGCCGCAAGCGGCTCGGCCGTCGCGAGCGCACACGGTGGCGCATCCACGGCGCGGGGCGCTGGCGCGAAAGCGCGCGCCGCGCGGGCGACGGAGGTCGTACTGCATCACACGAGCCTTGGATCGATCCTGACGACGTCGTCGGGATTCACGCTGTACGAGTTCACGCGCGACCACGGCAGCGCGAACAGCTGCGTGAAGATCCGCGAATGCCCACAGGTGTGGCCGGCGCTGGAGACCGTCGGCCGGCCGACGGCGGGCCCGGGCGTGAAGAGCTCGCTGCTGTCGAGTATCCGGATCGCCGGTGGTGCCAGCCAGGTCACCTATGCGGGTCACCCGCTGTATCGCTACAGCGCGGACAGCCGCGGCGCGACCGACTACGTCGGCTTCAGCGCCTTCGGCGGAAAGTGGTACGCGCTGGGCGCGTCGGGCCAGACGGTCAAGTAGCGAGGCCGGAGAATGCATGATCGCGCCCGGCGCACGATTGCAGCCGGGCGCGATCCCTCATGTAAAGCGCCCGCTCGTCCGATGCTCTACCTGTGACGCTGTCATTCGCGCGCGAGCCCTGGACCGACCCGCTGTGGGCGCATGCCGAGCGCTCGGCAGAGGCCTCGCTGCGCGAGCTGCCCGAGGCAGTGATATTGGCCTTCGACGCCGACCTGTGCCTCGTTCGTGCCGGCGGGCAGGCGCTCGAGCGACTCGGCGACCCCGCGAGCTGCGCTCCGGGAAGTCCGCTCGAGCACGTGCTTCCAGGTGATCTGTGGTTGACGATCGAGCCGCTGCTGCGCTCGGCGCTCGCCGGCGAGACGCGCTCCCGCGAGATCTGGACGGGGGCCCAGCGACACTGCGTGCTGGTCGACGTCGGCCCGCTGCGCGAGCACGGCGCCCAGGGCGCGGTGACCGGCGGACTGCTGGTGGTGCTGGAGATCACAGCGCGCAGGCAGGCGGAGCTGCTCGAACCGCACCTGAACAGCGACTTCGACGGCGAATACGAGCGCCTCGAGCACACGCCGATCGGCGCGGGCGTGCTCGAGCTCGACGGCGGCTGGCTGCTGGTGAACCGCGCGCTGTGCGAGATCACCGGCTACACCGCCGAGGAGCTGATCGGGCGACCGTTCGAGGAGATCGTGCACCCCGACGACGCCGACAACGACAGCGAGCAGCGCCGGGCGCTGCTCGCCGGTGAGATCCCCGCGTTCCGGGTGGACAAGCGTCTGCTCGACGCTGCCGGGGAGGCCGGCTCGACGATCCTGTCGCTGTCGCTGGTGCGCGAACACGACGGCACGCCGCTGCATTACGTCGCCCAGTTGCAGGACGTCTCGGAGCGCAGGCGTCTCGAATACAACCTGCGGGCGCTGGGTGACCACGATCCGCTGACGGGCGTGCGTAACCGCCGTCTGTTCGGCCACGACCTCAAACTTCAGGTCGCCCGTTCGCGGCGCTACGGCGAGGTTGCAGGGCTGATGCTGATCGAGCTCGACGCGTTCGCGCGATTCACCGAGTACCACGGCGAGCAGGCTGCCGACGAAGCACTCGAGGCCGTCGCGCGTGCGCTCAGCCGCAGGCTCAGGGAGACGGACCTGCTGGCGCGAGTCGGCGCCGAGCAGTTCGCGGTGCTGCTGCCGCACATCGACCTGCCGGGGCTGGCGGTCCTCGCCGAGGGCCTCGATCGCGTGATCAGCGCGTGCGGAGTGGACGTCGGCGACGAGCTGCTGCACCCGTCCGCCGGCATCGGCTTCACGCTCGTGGACGAGCACGCGCTCACGGCCGAGCAGGCGCTGCTGGCAGCCGATCGCGCGATGCGCGACGCCCGGCAGGCCGAGGTCGGCGCCGGCGGCTGAGCGCACCGCCGGACCCTCCGGCGCGGTGAATACGCTCACCGTATGCAGCCAGGCGACCGTCTCGCGGTCATCGATCTCGGGTCGAACTCCTTCCGGCTGGTTGTGTTCGTCGCGGGGGCGGGCTGGTGGAAGCGGATCGACGAGATCTACGAGCCGGTGCGCATCGGCGAGGGCCTGATGGCCTCGGGCAGGCTGGGGGAGGAGCCGATGCAGCGCGCGCTGGCGACGCTGGACGTGTTCGCGCACTTCTGTCGCGCGAGTGGCCTCGGGGCCGACTCTGTGGATGCGGTCGCGACGAGCGCGATTCGCGACGCGGAGAACGCCGAGGAGTTCCTGACACGCGCACGCGCCTGTTTGGGACTGCCGATCCGCGTGCTGAGCCGCGAGCAGGAGGCGCGCTACGGATACCTCGCGGCGGTCAACTCGACGACGCTGCGCGACGGCAACGTGCTGGATCTCGGCGGCGGCTCGCTGCAGCTGGTGCGGGTGGCCGACCGGCTGATCAGCAGCTCGGGCTCGTGGCCGCTCGGCACGGTGCGCATGAGCGAGCGCTTCCTGCCGCCCAACGGTCCGGCCAAGCGCAGGCAGCTCGAGGAGCTGCGCGAGCACGTCGCGCTGCAGCTCGCGCAGGCGCCGTGGCTCGCCGAGGACGCGCGCATCCAGCACGGCAGGCGCCTCGTGGGGATCGGCGGCACGGTCCGCAATCTCGCCGCTGCGGCCCAGCGCGCCGCCGGCCTGCCGTCCAACGGCGTGCAGGGCATGGTCGTGGAGCGGGGTGCGCTCGACGAGCTCGTGGTGCGCCTCGCCGCGCTACCCGCGGCCGAGCGGGCGTCGGTTCCGGGCATCAAGCCGGCACGCGCGGATCTGATCCTGGCCGGCGCGGTGGTGGTGCAGGGCGTGTTGCAGGCAGGCGGCTTCGAGGCGCTGGAGACGACCGAGGCCGGAATGCGCGAGGGCGTGTTCTTCGAGCGCCTGCTCGACCCGGACGGGCGCGGCGGCGAGCAGGCACTGTTCCCGAACGTGCGCCGCGCGAGCGTGCTGAACATGGCGGCCCAGTACCACGTCGCCAGGGACCAGACCGAGCACGTCGCGGCGCTGGCGTTGGGCATGTTCGACGAGCTCGCGCTGCTCGGGTTGCACGCGGGCGACCAGCGCGAGCGCGAGCTGCTGTGGGCGGCGTGCATGCTGCACGACATCGGCATGTCGATCGACTACGACGATCACCACAAGCACTCGCGCTACCTGATCCTCAACGGCGGCCTGCCGGGGTTCTCGCCGGTGGAAACCGCGATCATCGCCCAGGCGGCCCGCTATCACCGCAAGGGCATGCCCGCGCCCGGCCCGATGGCGGCGCTGTTCGACGCGGGCGACACCGAGATCCTCGACCGCTGCGCCACGCTGCTGCGCCTGGCCGAGGATCTCGAGCGCGCGCGCGACCAGCTCGTGCGCGACACGAGCCTCCAGCTGTCAGGTGATGAGGTCGAGCTGCGGCTGATCGCCGACGGCGAGTCAGCGGTCCCGCGCTGGGCGGCCGGGCGCGAGCGCGAGCTGTTCGCGCGAGCTTTCCACCGCGAGCTCCTGGTAGCAGCCTGACTCAGCCGGCCGCGGCGAGCGCCTTTTCGTCGCCGGCGCAGTCGAACAGCACGAGGCCGTAGGGGTAGGGGACAGGGCTGTGCCATTGCGACGGCGGGAGCTCCTTGCAGGCGCGCAGCACGGCCTTGGTCGCGAGGTTGCCGCCGCGCAGCGAGTACTCACCGCCGAGCAGCACGTAGCGCGCCTGGCCGGTGGCCACGAGGTGCGCGAGGCGGGGGCCGTCGACTGCGGGGTCGGTGCCGCTGTAGCCGCCCAGCGCGCCGGTGTCGAGTCCCATCAGGATCAGCGGCGAGCCGGTGTCGGAGGCGACCGTCAACAGCGCCCAGCGCGAGCCGGGACGGTGGGTGCTGGTGTAATCGAGCAGCGCCCGGTCGATCGACAGGTCGTGCGCGTTGACGCCGTAGCCACCCGAACCGGCGAAGGCGTGCGGTCCGGCGACGGGGAAGGTGCCCTCGACGGGCGCGAGCCACGTGGTGGTGGCGTAGGCGGTCGGCACGACGAGCAGCAGCAGGAACGCCAGAGCGATTGCCGGAGCTGCCAGCCGGCGCATGGCGAGCGCGGCGAGGAACCCGAGAGCCAGGCCGCCGGCGAGCCACGGCACGAACGACACCATGTAGTGCTCGCGGTGCATCAGCACCACCTGCGCGAGCGCCGTGCTGGCGAGCGCGCACGCGATCAGCGCGAGGCCCAGGACGCGGCTGCGCCGGCGCGCGAGCTCGCCGAGGGTCAGCACGCCGGCGCCCGCCATCGCTCCGGTGGGCGGCGCGAGCGCGGAGACGTAGTAGGGGTGGACGATCCCCTTGGACAGGCTCAGCACGGCCGCCTCGACCACGAACCAGCCGCCGAGCACGAGCAGCGTGGCCAGGCGCGGATCCCGCCGATCGAGCCTGCGCGTGGCCGCCAGTGCTCCTACGTCGCCGGCCGGCGGTGCTGCGGCGTCCGCATCCGGCGGCGGCGCCGCAGCGCCGTGCGGGCGCTCGCTGGGCCTGCGGTCGACCAGCACCAGCGCCGCCAGGCCGAGCAGGCCGAACAGCGCGAACGGCAGTATCCAGCCGGCCTGGTCGCCGAGGCCCGTACCGAACAGGCGCAGCAGCTTCGGCGCTTCACCGAACGGGATCGGGTCTTTTTCGCGCCCGCTGGTCTTGACCGCGGGCTGCGGCGTGGCGGCGGGTTCGAGCTTTACCGGCGCCGTCGCAGGCGGCGGCGCCGAGCGGTGCGCGCGCGCGGCGGCGTCGACGGTGCGCTGGCGCGCGGCGGGGACGTAGGCGCCGGGGCGCACGACGGTGCTGTTGGGGCCGCCGGCCTGGCCTTCGACGCGGCCGAGGCCGTTGTATTCGAAGGTGAGCCCGATCTCGGTGTTGTTGGTCGAGCTGCCGACGTAGGGGCGCTTGGCCGCGGGCGTGAGTTCGACGGCGGCGATCCACGCGAATGAAACGGCCGCGAGCACGAGGCCGGCGACGAGCAGCTGCGCGGCACGGCGAGGCAACGATCCGGGCGCGCACACGAGAAATCCCAGCGCGATGGGGGGGGCGACGAGATCGGCGGCGAGCGTCTTGGTGTTGAACGCGAGGCCGACGAGCACGGCGGAGCCGATCAGGGTGCGCCAGCGTCCGGTTTCGGCTGCGCGCAGGCCGACGCCGCAGGCGAGCGTCAGCAGCAGGATCAGGACGGGGTCGACGCCGTTGTCGCGCGAGACGGCGACGAACGACGGGAACACGGCGAGTGCGAGCGAGCCGGTGAACGCGGCGGCGGCCCCGAGCCGCCGCGCGAGCACGACGTAGAGCACCGCGACGGTGAGCACGCCGGCGAGCGCCTCGGGCACGAGCAGGCTGAGTGGTGAGAAGCCGAACAGCTTGGCGCTGGCCGCCTGCACCCACAGCGCCAGCGGCGGCTTGTCGACGGTGACGAGGCCGCCGGGATCGAACGACACGTAGAAGAAGTTGTGCCACGAGCGCAGCATCGATTTGACGCCGGCGGAGTAGAAGATGTTGGCGTAGCCGTTCTGCGAGAGGCGGTGCAGCTCGAGCACGGCGGACAGCGCGAGCACCACCGGCAGGCCGGCGTGACGCAACAGCTGGCGAGCGTCGAGTGGCTGTCGAGGCTTGTGCCGCGTGCGCCCGGCGCTGAGCGATTGCCCGTCGTCGGGGGCGACGTCAGAGGACAGGGGGGCGGTGGCGTTCGCCTGGAGGGGGTCGCTCACCCGCTGAGGCTCTCCACGAGCCGCTCGAGGTCGGCCTCGTCGTTCCAGGCGCCGACGGACGCCCGCAGCCACGGCCGATCTGGGATATTGCGCACGGAAGCTGCTCTAAGCCGACATGTTGCGTTCACCGACAGAGCCTACCCGTGCGTCTAGATGCATACATCAGGGCGTCGCGGGGCGCCGGGAGGGTCGTTCGTTTCCCCTGATCTCGAGCGCCAGCAGATCGAGGCATACGCGAAGCTACACGGGCACGAGCTGACCCGGCACGAGCCCGGGCCGGTGTTCAGCAGGTGATGGCGTGCGTGCGGGACGCCAAGACGGAAGGCGTCATCGCTGCCAAGCTCGATAGATTCGTCCGGACGCTGAGGGTGCGCTGAGCACGATCGTTACTGTGGGTACCAGGTTATCGAGGCAGCCGTGTCGCAGGGAACGATACTGGCGTTAGGATTCCTGGCCGTCTCACGCGCTGATGAGGTGCGTACTACGTCTTGCTACAGAGCCAAAGAGACGCGCAGCGCTCGTGCAAGTTCTTCTAGCTGCGATGCGTCGAGAGCGCCACGTGGCGTTTCCATGCGACTCTTGGCAACCGTCGTTAGCTGATTGCCGAGGATCATCGATTCCAGCCTAAGCGGAGCGCCGGCCGGGAGCACGACATTTTGAGGGTAATGCCTGCCAACTTTGCTGGTGATCGCCGCCACGATCACGACGGGGCTGTGTTGGTTATTGACGTTGTTCGATACGACGACCGCCGGCCGCCTTCCCGCTTGCTCAGAGCCGCGAGCGGGGTTGAAGTCGACGTCATAGACCTCGCCTCTTCGAGGGAAGGAGTTTGGAAAGACGTGGGAGGCCCCTCCCGTGCTCACTCGGGCGGCAAGACCTCAAACGCTGCGCCGAGACTGGCCTCCGAAAGACGAGCGCTCTCTTCGGCATATTCCTTATATCCCTCGGCTGACGGTGCGGGGTCGATGACTTCCACGACTTCGTCGATCACCGGCGCCAGCGCGAGCGAGCGATTCATCGAGTGTCGTTCGCTCGCGGCGTCCTTCATGAACCAGGAGACTTCGTCGTCAGTCACGCGGACTGCGCGTGCTCCGACCGTGTACCACGCGTTGCAAAAGATGGTAGTGGTGGACCAGTCCGAGGTCGGCTCTGCAAGAGCGGCTATTCCGTTGCCTTCTGTGAGCTTGAGCGACACGAGAGTCTCCTTTATGCCGATAGCAACTGCATCGTGGGTCCCGACACAAAGTCAAAGGCCTCGCCTATCCAGCCGGACACCTTTTCGAGCGTGATCGGCCCCGTTGCCGCGACTCGTGCTTTCTGGTAGTCGAGATAGATCAGGGTGTTGTCTTCGATGTATGGCTCGATCGTGATCGAATCCTCTCCACTCTGGTCCTCCTTGAGGCTGCGATAGCGAATGCCACCACCGAACCAGCGTTTGCCGAGAACCTCTGTCTGCCCGACGTCCCGCATGAGCGTCTCTGAAACGAAAGCCTTCGCGTCCGGCGGCTCGCCTGGGACGGCGGCAAGAGCGACCAGTTGGATGCCGCACTGGAGAAAGATCTCCATATCAAGCCGACTGGACGCGGATCGCAGGATGGTCATGATCTTCCGCTCGGCCGTCTCGGCGACGAGCGGTTCTGGACCGTCGAGTTTCGCGCGGATCTGGATCTGTGCGGGCCGCAGTTCAACCGAGTCCTCGGGACCGTTCTGGAAGATGGCTCCGCGGTCGTCGGGCGTGAAGGCGAAGCCCTGATAGGGGTAGGTCCGGCGAATCTCAGAGAAGATCTGCTGTAGGTCGTTCTGGTCCAGCGGCGCAGGCGGCATCTGACGCGGCTGAGGCGCCAACTGAATGACCAGGGACTTGAAGAGAGGCTCCATGTAGGGCGGCAGTCACGGCGGGCGGTCGATTGCGTGCCAAGCCTATAGGCCGACTACCGCTCGTGTCTATGGTAGGAGTTCGCCGGCCGACGCTTGGACCCTACCGACGGAGGCCGTCGCCGTTCGAAAGCGTCACGCCTAGCCAGAAAGCGCGTCGAGCAGCCGCTCGAGGTCGGCCTCGTCGTTCCAGGCGCCGACGGACGCCCGCAGCCACGGGCGATCTGGAATGTTGCGCACGATCACGCCGCGTTCGGCGAGCAGCTCGCGCTCGGCGACTGGGTCGGGGCTGGTGAACGAGACGAGCGTGGTATCCCCTCGCGGGGCAACCGCGCGGCCGTGTTCGGCGAGCATCTCGGCCAGGCGCGCGGCGAGCGTACGCGCGTGCTCGTGCACCTGCGCCCACCCCGCCGACTCGAGCACGCCGATCGCGGCGAGCGCGCACGCGGTGGTCTCGGCGCTCTGTGAGAGCGTGTCGAAGCGTCGCGCGTCCTCGTGCAGCTGCGCGTCGAGGCCGGCGTTGGGGTCGGCGAGGTTGGCGTAGCCGCGCCTTGAGACGGTGAGGCGCTCGCGCAGCGCGGGGCTGACCCACAGCATGCCGGTCGAATCGGGCCCGCAGAGCCACTTCTGCCCGGCGCCGGCGTAGGCGTCGCAGCCCAGCGCGTGCACGTCGACGGGCACGGCGCCGACGCCCTGGGCGCCGTCGAGCAGGACGGGGATCTCGAGTTGGGCCAGCTCGGCGGGGGCAATCGAGCCGCTGACCCAGCCGACGTGCGAGCAGGCCACGAGCCTCGTGTACGGGCCGACGGCGACGGCGAGCTCGGCGAGCGGCACCTCGCGCACGTCGACGCCGCGCAGCTCGCGTGCGGCGGACAGCGCGCCGAGCAGTCCGGGGTGCTCCTCGTCGCTGGTGAGGATCTCATCGCCTGCAGCGAGCTCGAGGCCGCCGACCACCTGGGCCATGCCCTCGGTGGTGCAGGTGGTGAGCGCGACGTCGGCGGTGTCGGCTCCGAGCACGGTTGCGTAGGCGCTGCGCAGCGCGGCGGCGAGCTCGGAGCGGCGTTCGAAGTGCGCCGTCGCGCGACCGCCTGCGAGCTCGCGCTCGAGCTCCAGCGCGGCGGCGTGCACGGCGCTCGCGGGCAGTGGCCCGTCGGTGCCGGCGTTCAGGTACGCAACGCTCGAAAGAACGGGAAACTGTGCGCGCAACCCGGGCAGGCTCACAAACCGCGAGAATACCCGCATGGCCAGCGCCGCCCCTGAGCTTCCGATGTGGGAGCCGCCGTCCGAGCAGCGCGGGAGCGTCGAGATGGCGCGCTTCATGAGCTGGGTGGCCGCGCGCCGGGGGCGCGCGTTCGCGGGGTATGACGATCTGTGGCGGTGGTCGGTGGACGAGCTGGAGGACTTCTGGGCGAGCGTGTGGGAGTTCTGCGGCGTGCGCGCGTCGAGGCCGTACGCGAGCGTTCTCGGCTCGCGCGAGATGCCCGGCGCGCGCTGGTTCGAGGGCGCCGAGCTGAACTACGCGGAGAACCTGCTGCTTGGTCCCGCGCGGGGCGACGCGACCTCGCCGATGGCCTTCGACCGCGCTGGCGAGGTGGCGGTGCTGCACACCTCGGAGCTGCGTGCGGAGCTCGGCGAGATCACGTGGGGCGAGCTGGGCGAGCTGGTGGCGGCGGCGGCGGGCGGCCTGCGCGCGCTGGGGGTGCAGCGCGGCGACCGCGTGGTGGCGTACATGCCGAACATCCCGGAGACGCTCGTGGCGCTGCTGGCGGTGGCGAGCATCGGCGCGATCTGGTCGAGCGCGGCGCCGGAGTTCGGCGCGCGCAGCGTGATCGACCGTTTCGCGCAGATCGAGCCGAAGGTGCTGCTGACGGTGGACGGCTACCGCCACGGCGGCAAGGACTTCGACCGCGCCGCCAACGTGGAGCGGATCCTCGCGGAGCTGCCGAGCGTCGAGCACGTGGTCGTGCTGCCATACCTGGCGCAGGAGGGTTTTGATGAGGCCGCCTTCGGCGGCGGGGCGGGCGTGCGCGGTGTCCTCACGTGGGACGAGCTCCTTGCCCGCGGTGCTGGCTTCGACCGATCGGAGATCGGCCAGCGCTTCGAGCAGGTCCCGTTCGACCACCCGCTGTGGGTGCTGTATTCCTCAGGCACGACAGGCCTGCCGAAGGCGATCGTGCAGGGCCACGGAGGCATCCTGTTGGAGCAGCTGAAGAAGCGTCTGCACCTAGATCTACGCAGCGGCGACCGCATGTTCTGGTTCACGACGACGGGCTGGATGATGTGGAACTTCCTCGTCGGCTGCCTGATCTCCGACGCGGCGATCGTGCTGTATGACGGCAGCCCGGCGCACCCCGACCTGAACGTCCTGTGGGGCCTCGCGGAGCGGGCGGGTGTCACGTGCATGGGCGTCAGCCCGGGCCTGTTGGCGAGCTGTGAGAAGGATGGCATCGAGCCGGCCCGCGATCACGACCTGAGCTCGCTGCGCGCGCTCGGCGCGACGGGCTCGCCGCTGACGCCGGAGAGCTTTCACTGGGTCTACGAGCACGTCAAGGACGACGTGTGGCTGTTCTCGACGAGCGGCGGCACGGACGTGTGCACGGCGTTCGTCGCGGGCTGCCCGCTGCTGCCGGTGTATGAGGGCGAACTGCAGTGCCGCGCGCTCGGGTGCGCAGTCGAGGCATGGGACGCAGCGGGGGCGAGCCTGAGCGACGAGGTGGGGGAGCTGGTGATCACCGAGCCGATGCCGTCGATGCCGTTGTTCCTGTGGGGCGACGACGACGGCTCACGGCTGCGCGAGAGCTACTTCGCGATGTACCCGGGGGTGTGGCGCCACGGCGACTGGATCCGGATCACGCCGCGCGGCGGCGCCGTCATCTACGGGCGCTCGGACTCGACGATCAACCGCATGGGTGTGCGCATGGGCACGAGCGAGATCTACCGCGCGGCGCTCGGCGTGCAGGAGGTGCTGGACGCGCTCGTGGTGGATATTCCCAAGCCGGGCAGTGACGGCGATTCGCAGGCGGAGTTGTGGATGGCGATGTTCGTGGTGCTGCGCGAGGGTGTGACGCTCGACGACGAGCTGGCGGCGCAGATCAAGCGGCGCATCCGCGAGGACTGCTCGCCGCGTCACGTGCCCAACGAGATCCGCCAGATCGATGAGGTGCCGCGGACGCTGTCGGGCAAGGTGCTCGAGGTGCCGGTCAAGCGCATCCTGATGGGCACACCGGTGGAGCAGGCGGCGAGCGTGGAGTCGCTCGCGAACCCCGCGTCGCTCGACTACTTCGTGGTGCTGGCGCACGAGCTGGCGCGCCACACGGCGGCCTCCTCGCGCTGAGACTCAAACTGTTCGTGGGGCTGGCGCGCGAGCCGGGCATAAGTGCCGGGCCTCGACCGGCCGGGCCTGGACGCTGGTGCTGAGTGCCCGAGCGCCGCTCACACCCGCCGGCAGGGGTGGCGGGGCTTGAGGATCAAGTTGACGAAGCGGCCCTTGCTGCGAGCCGTCCAGAAGAACTCCCAGAGCGTGGGTGAGACTCGGCCGTAGGCGTAGGTTGCGCCGCCCACGAAGCGCACGTGCGCCTCTTGCGCCTGCTCGTCGTATCCGATCGCAGCGACGGCGCTGGAGGCGACGGATTGCAGCATGATCCTCACCCCCTGATTGTATGCAGGCTATCTGCAATTCAGGCATCGGAACTTGTTCGGGGATCGGAGACTGGCCAGGCTCCACGTGCGTGAGCACACGACATCCGGATGTCGGTCAGGTGTACGCGGCCGGTGCGTGTCTGAGCTGCGACCAGTTCTCGGGGTCGTGCCCGAACACGAGCAGCGGGTCGAGCTCACCGGCGAGCTCCCGCAGGCGCTCGCGCGAGCGGTCGGCCTGCTCGGCGGAGTGCAGCGGGCGCGGGTCCTGACGGCCCTCCCATTGCGCGCGGTTGTCGATCGCGTCGGCGGTGAGCAGCACGGGCCCGGTCTGCTCGAGCTCGAGCAGTACCGAGATGTGCCCCGCGGCGTGTCCGGGCGTCTGCAGCAGCCGCACGCTGCCGTCGTCGAACACGTCGAGGTCGCCTTCGTAGGGCTGCCAGTTGAGCCCCGGCTGTTCGTAGTCGGCGCGTACGTATCCCTGTAGGTGGGGCTTCTCCACCGTGCGCGCGGCGTCGAGCTCAGCGGCGTGGACGACGATCTGCGCGTTCGGGAAGTGCCCGAGCGCGCCGGTGTGGTCGATGTGCAGGTGCGTCTGCACCACGCGCCCGACTGTCTCGGGTGCGACGCCGAGCTCACGCAGCTGTGCGGCGCAGTGCTGCTCGGGTGTCATGTGCACCTCGAAGACGTCGGCGAGCCGCCCCCAATGCGCGCGGGCGTCGTATGCGACGGCGAGCGGGTTGCCGCCGTCGACGATGACGTCGGCTTGCGGATGGCGGATCAGGTAGAACGGCACGGGCACCTCGTTGCCGCCGAGGGCGAGCGTGCCGCTGGTGAACAGATAGAGCTCGACGCCGGCCATCGCTTACAACCCGAGGCTCCGCCCGACGATCTCCTTCATGATCTCGTTCGCGCCGCCGTAGATGCGGGTCACGCGCGCGTCGGCGAAGGCGCGCGCAATCGGGTACTCGAGCATGTAGCCGTAGCCGCCGAACAGCTGCAGGCAGCGGTCGACGACGCGGCCCTGCAGGTCGGTGCACCACCACTTCGCCGTGGCGGCGTCCTCGGGCGTGAGCTCGCCGGCGTTGAGCGCCTGCGCGCACTGATCGACGAACGCGCGCGCGATCTGGACTTCGCCGTGCAGCTCGGCGAGCGTGAAGCGCGATGCCTGAAAGGAGCCGATCGGCTGACCGAAGGCCTTGCGCTCGCGCACGTACTCGAGCGTCCAGCCGAGCGCGGCCTCCGCGGCGGCGACCGCCGAGGCGGCGATCGACAGGCGCTCCTGGGGCAGGTTGGAGACGAGATAGCGAAAGCCCTCGCCCTCGCTGCCGAGCAGGTTCTCGACGGGAACGTGCACGTCCGAGAACGACAGCTCGGCGGTGTCCTGGGCGTGCTGGCCGATCTTCTCGAGGTTGCGCCCCCGCTCGAAGCCGTGCATGCCGCGCTCGACGACCACCAGGCTGATGCCGCGGTGTCTGTCTTGATGCCCGCCCACCCCGGTCTTGACGGCCACGATCACGAGGTCGGCGTTGATGCCGTTGGTGATGAACGTCTTGGAGCCGTTGACCACGTAGTGATCGCCATCGCGTCTGGCGCTGGTGGACATCGCCGCGAGGTCCGAGCCGATTCCCGGCTCGGTCATCGCGAGCGCCGTGATCAGCTCGCCCGAGGCGATCCCACGCAGCCAGCGCTCGCGCTGGCGCTCGTCGCAGTAGCTCAGGAAGTACGGCAGGCAGATGTCGTTGTGCAGCGTGATGCCGAGGCTGAAGCTGCCGACACCGGCACGCTGGCTCTCTTCGCCGATCACGAGGTTCAGGCGGAAGTCATCGGCGCCAGCGCCGCCGTAGGCATCGGGCACGGCCATGCCGAGGAAGCCACCCTCGCCGGCGCGGGCGAACACCTCGCGGGGCATGATGCCGGCGCGCTCCCACTCGCCGTAGCGCCCCTCCTCGCCGAGCACCTCGCGCTCCAGGAAAGTGCGAAAGCTCGCGCGGAAGTCTTCGTGGACATCCTCGAACAGGCTGCGCCTCATGCAGCGCAGGACACTACCGAGGCGCGCTCGCCGCGGGAACCGGGCCTGAGAAGCCCGCGCCGAAGCTCGCGATCCTCACGCCGCGTTCGACTCAGATCAACGCGCGAGAAGGAGTGAGAGCTGGACACGTCGAACAAATGCGCCGATGAAGCGTGTCGCGACCAAGACCGCCGAGGCCCCGCCGGTAAACGGGACGAGCGAGCACCAGAGCCTGTCGAAGTACATACAGGCCCGCTTCGACGAGTGCTCGCGCTCGCAGAAGGACGTGGCGCAGTACATCGTCGACCACCTCGACGAGGCGGCCTTCCAGACGGCCGAGGAGCTCGCGCGCCGCGCGAACACGTCGAGCTCGACGGTGGTGCGCTTCTCGCAGGCGCTGGGCTTCGAGGGCTTCCCGGAGCTGCAGGCGGCCGCACGTGAGGAATACAGGCGCGTGAACGCCAAGGCCAGCAAGGAGAACGGCGCCGGGGCGGGCGCGGTTTCATCCCCGCTGTTCTCGCTGGACCAGAACGAGTTCGAGGCGGCACTCGCCGCCGATCACCTCAACGTCGAGGACACCGCCCGCAAGGTCTCGCGCAGCTCCGTCGACGCGCTGATCGAGGCGATCGTCGGCGCCGAGAAGGTGCTCGTCGCCGGCACCGACCAGATGGCTTTCTTCGCCTCCTACCTGCGCCACCTGCTGATGCTGCTGGACCTGCGCGTCGATGTCGTCGCCAGTCCCTCACAGGAGGCGCTCAGCCGTCTCGGGCGCATCGACGGCGACACGCTCGTCGTCGGGCTGTCCGCGGGTCGCCCGCATCCGCTGGTGGTGCGCGCGATGAAGCTTGCCCGCCACCGCCAGGCGCACACCGCCGCGATCACCGATGCAACGCTCTCCGAGGTCGCCAAGCTGGCGCAGATCAAGCTTTACTACTCCTCCAACAGCCCTGCATACGTGCGCTCGCACACGGCGCTGTTGAGCATCATCCAGGCGCTCGCCTATGGCGTCTACGCGCGCGACACCGCGCAGTACGACGACCGCATCAAGGCGTTTCGGCTGAAGTGACGCTGCGCGGGTCATCCTCGCCGGCTCTCGCCGGCGACAATGACCGCTCCGCTTGGCTGGGTGGCGTTGTGGCGCCAAGGGGGCGAACCCTGTCGAAAGCCGGTTTCAGCCGCTTGCCGGGGCTGGCCTTGTGGTCGCTCGTGCGTGTCGTTTCCTCTTGACGGCGGCGGGGCTCACAGGGGCGGCGGCCTTGTTGGGTTCTTTCGTCGATCTCGGCTTGGGGTTGGTCGGCTGCGGGGCGCCTATGTCCTGCTGAAGCGCCGCGATCTGCCTGAGGAGGTCATCACGCACTTGCTCGAGCTCGGTGGCGCCGAGCAGCCTGGGGCCGGAACCGGCGCGAACCGACTTGGCTTCGGGCTGGACACGCGGCCGCCTGGCTTCGATTTCGTCGATCGCGAGCGTCAGGACCCTGATCTGCGTTCGCAGCGCGCGTCGCCGCACCGCGTCGTCGTCATCCGGGGACGCGGAAGCAGGCGCGACGTAGAGCACGGCGGCGACGGCCCGCGGATCGATCCCGCTCTCGTGTGCCTCGCGCGCCGCCGCTGCGGCGATGGTGCCCGCCGTCGCGGAGCCGTCCTGCGCAGAGGTGACGAAGGTGCCGCTGCCGTGTCGGCTCTTGAGCAGCCCGTCGTGCTCGAGTCGCTGGTAGACCGCACGCACCGTGTTGATGTTCACGCCCGCCGCCTCCGCGAGATCCCGCAGGCCCGGGAGCCGCTGACCGGGTCGCAGCGTGCGATCGCCGATCCTCGCGCGGAGCACCCATCCGATCTGCACACCGATGGGCACGTCCGCGTCACGGTCGATTGCGATGCCGAGTCTCGTCAGGACATCTTGACCAGGCGATCCGCCAGCTTCCGGCTCGTGCGCTGCCATAGCCACACGGTAGTCGAATACGTTGACGGTGGTATAGAGTGCTAGTGATCTATAACGCTAGCAAAGCGGGGAGGCTGGGATGCCGTGGGCTCTCGAGCGAGCTGGGAATCCGACAGTCGTGTGGGCGTAGAGATGGTTCGCAGCGTCGCCGAAAGGGCGGGCGCTCCGGCGAGGCATGTGCTCGAGGAGTTCGGGGACATGATGATCCTCACCGGCAGGACGGTTTGGTCAGCGCTGCGTCCGCCGTATCCGTACGGTGGCGAGCTCGTCTCGCAGTTCCTGCTCACGCTGCGGCTCGTGTGGTTCCCGCTGCTCGTCTCGACCGTCGCGATCAACTACGGCGCCCCCGGACTGCAAGCGGCCGGCTTCCTGCGCATCCTCGGCTCGCTGGATCGTCTTGGCGGCTTCTTCGTGATCATCGTCGTCCGCGAAATCGGGCCGTTCATCACGGCGATCGTCGTCGCGGGCGTCGCCGGCACGGCGATCACGGCGGACCTGGGGGCGCGCAAGGTGCGCGAGGAGCTCGACGCGCTGCAGGTCCTCGGTGTCGACCCCGTCAAGAACCTCGTCGTGCCGCGCTTCCTGTCGCTGATGATCGTGACCGGCCTGTTTGACATCTACGCGCTGCTGTTCGGCATCTACGGCGGCATCATCGCGGAGCTGTATAACGGCGGCTCGCTGGGGTCCTTCTGGGGAACGCTGTTCGCGAACGCGGACATCACCGACCTCTGGGGTTCGGTGTTGAAGTCGACTGTGTTCGGCGCGATCATCGCGATCGTCTGCTGCTACAAGGGGATGACGGCGTCCGGTGGCGCGGAGGGCGTCGGGCGCGCCGTCAATGAGGCCGTGGTGACGGCGTTCCTGGGGATCGGCGCGTTCAACTACGTCTTCACGCAGACACTGCTCGCGACACACCCGCAGATCCTGGTGATCAAGTGACCGGCTGGCGATGAGCGAGGGACGCCTGTGCAGCCGATCAGTCGAGCTCTGCATCGGGATCCCGCACATCTGAGCGCGAGCTGCGCCGTGCCTCGAGCTTCGGGACCGTGGGCGGCATGTCAAACTAGGGACGTGCGCGACGAGGCGACATTCCGGGTCAAGACCGGCCTTGCAGAGATGCTCAAGGGGGGCGTGATCATGGACGTCGTCACCCCCGAGCAGGCGAAGGTGGCCGAGGACGCGGGCGCGGCGGCCGTGATGGCGCTCGAGCGCGTGCCCGCCGACATCCGTCGCGACGGCGGCGTCGCGCGCATGTCCGACCCGGAGATGATCGCCGGTATCCAGGAGGCGGTGAGCATCCCGGTGATGGCCAAGGCACGGATCGGACACTTCATGGAGGCGCGCGTGCTGGAGGCGCTGGAGGTCGACTACGTCGACGAGTCCGAGGTGCTGACGCCGGCCGACGAGGCCAACCACATCGACAAGTGGGACTTCAAGGTCCCGTTTGTGTGCGGCGCGACCAACCTCGGCGAGGCGCTGCGCCGGATCGGCGAGGGCGCGGCGATGATCCGCTCCAAGGGCGAGGCCGGCACCGGCGACATCGTCGAGGCCGTGCGCCACATGCGCGAGATCAACGGCGAGATCCGCCGCCTGACGACGCTCGGCGCCGACGAGACGGCGAGCGCCGCCAAGGAGCTCGGTGCGCCACTCGACCTGGTTCGCGAAGTCGCCGCGCAGGGCCGGCTGCCGGTGGTGCTGTTCTGTGCCGGTGGGATCGCGACGCCTGCCGACGCGGCGCTGATGATGGCCCTCGGCGCCGAGGGCGTGTTCGTCGGCTCGGGCATCTTCAAGTCCGAGGATCCGCCCACGCGCGCACGGGCGATCGTCGAGGCGACCACGCACTGGCAGGATGCCGAGCGCGTGGCGGAAGCCTCACGCGGTCTCGGTCCGGCGATGGTCAGCCTCGAGAGCTCCAAGCTCGAGAGCGAGCAGCTCCTCGCCCAGCGTGGCTGGTGATGGCGCGCCCCCGGCGCCGCCGGTAGAGCCGCTGGTCGGCGTGCTCGCGCTGCAGGGCGGGTTCGAGGCGCACGAGCGGATGCTGAGAGGGCTGGGCGCACGTACGCGAGAGGTACGCGTGCCGGCGGATCTCGACGGCCTCGACGGCCTGGTGATCCCGGGCGGCGAGTCGACGACGATGACGCTGGGCATTGCACGCGAGGGACTCGCCCAGCCGCTGCGGGAGCTGGCAGCCCGCGGGACACCGATCCTCGGCTCGTGCGCGGGGCTGATCATGCTCGACCGCGACCACCTGGACGTGATGGACATGCGCGCCGACCGTAACGCCTTCGGGCGCCAGATCCGCAGCTTCGAGGCGGACGTCGACGTGCAGGGGATCGCCGGCGGCCCGATCCGCGGCGTGTTCATCCGCGCGCCCTGGATCGCCGAGCACGGTCCCGCCGTGGAGATCCTCGGCGGGGTGGATGGCCACGCTGTGGCGGCCCGCCAGGGCCGGACGCTGGCGGTGGCCTTCCACGCCGAGCTCGGCCACGACGAGCGTTTGCATCGCCTGTTCCTCGACTGGGCGCGGGAGACCTCTGGCGGCGGCGAGCAGCGCGCCGTGGCGCAAGGGGCGGGGGAGGGCCGCTGATGCGATTCTCGGTGTCAGCCGACGAGCTGACCGGGATCGCGGGGGCGCTCGTCGGCGAGCTGGAGCGTCGCGGTCACGAGGCGCTCATGCACGGCGCCCTCGCCGGCGGCGAGCGCCACGATTGGGCGTGGGCGTCGGAGGCTGTCGCCCGCGACGTCGCCGACGGCCGCGCCCAGCAGGGGATCGTCTGCTGCTGGACGGGGACCGGCGCGTCGATCGCCGCCAACAAGGTCGCCGGCGTCCGCGCTGCGCTGTGCCTCGACGCGCCCACCGCCGCCGGCGCGCGGAGATGGAACGACGCCAACGTGCTCGCCATCAGCCTGCGCGCGACCTCCGAGGCGATGCTGTCGGAGATCCTCGACGCGTGGCTCGCCGGCGAGGCGAGCAGCGAGGAGGAGGATCGAGCGAACGTCGCGCACCTGGAGGCGATCGGCGCGGCGACGCGACCGGGGGCGCTGGCGCAGCTGTCGGTGAGAGGCGCCCGCGCGGCGGTGGACTTCTACAAGCAGGCGCTCGGAGCGGTCGAGGTCTACCGCGTCGGCGGAACCGACGAGCACGAGGCGATCGTCTCCCAGCTGACCGTGGGAGCGACGTCGTTCTGGGTCGCCGACGAGTCGCCCGAGCACCTCAACTTCAGCCCGCAGTCCCTGGGCGGTGGCACCGTGCGGATGCTCCTGATCGTGGCCGACCCGGACGGGGCGCTGGCGCGAGCGGTTGCAGGCGGCGCCAAGCAGGTCCGGGCGGTGGCCGACGAACACGGCTGGCGGCTCGGCCGGATCGAAGACCCGTTCGGCCACCACTGGGAGATCGGGCGGCCGCTGATCGCATGGCCCCCGTCGCGCGCGGGCTTCGCGGACGGAGGCTAGACAGCCACCCCGGCCGGGCCGCCGCTCGGCTCGAGCTGGAGGCCCACGCCGAACGGGCCAGCGTGGGTGCGAGGCGCTCGCCGCCACGGAGCGGGGTCGGCCGACTGCTGGAGGCCGCGCCGCGTCTGCCGCTCAGCTCGCCTGGAAGCTGACCACGCCGTCGCGCTCCCGCTCGAGGACCAGGCCGTCGCGCAACAGCAGGTCGACGTGCCCGAGCACCTCGGACAGGGTCAGGAACGCCTGCGTGACCGCGACGTTGCCCCACAGCTCCTGCGCGATCTCATGCGCTGTGCGCGGCTCGGAGACGATCAGCCGGCGGATCTTCTCGGCGCGACGCTCGTGCATGCGAAAGCGTTCGTCGATCAGGGCCACATGGTCTCTGATCGGGCGCCCGTGCCCCGGCAGCACGAGCGCGAGATCCATCGCGCGCGTCTTCTCCAGCGAGTCCATGTAGGTGAGAAGCGCCTGCGGGCGCCGGCCGCCCTCGACACCGTCGGCGTAGCCCTCGTCGGCCTTGAGCGGGCGTGAGAGCAGGGGATTGGAGGAGATGTGCGCGATCAGGTGGTCGGCGGCGAGCAGGATCGAGTCCTGACCGGTGCTCGATCGGTCGTCGAGGAACACCGTGTCGGAGGGGCTGTGGCCAGGGCGGTGCAGCACGCGCAGCGTGCGGTCTCGCAGCTCGAGCTCGGCGCCGTCTGCGAGCGGCCGGGTCACCTCGACCGGCGCACCCCACGCACGAAAGCCCGCGGAGACGGCGCGCAGCGCGGTCACGACTTCCGCGGGGATTCCGTGGCGCAGCATCAGGCGCTGCGCGAACTGGTCTTCGAGGTCTGTCTGCCGGCCGTAGTTGGCGAGGAACGGCGCGAGGCTGTCGAGTGCCGCGACCTCCGCGCCCGAGCGGCGCGCCAGGATCGACGCCAGGCCGAAGTGGTCCATGTGCTGGTGCGTGATGACCAGCAGCTCGATGTCCTCGACCGCGTGCCCCAGCCCCGCGAGCGCCTGCTCGAGCTCGTCCAGCGCCTTGGCGGAGTTCGGGCCCGAGTCGACGAGGGTCAGTGGCGAGTCCTCGATCAGATACGCGTTGATTCGCCCGACCATGAACGGCGTGGGCACTGCCAGCCGGTGGATGCCGGCGTCCGCCGCGAGCGCGAGCGCCTCGCGCTCCTCGCGCTCCTTGACCTCGGTCGCGTCACTCACCGTGCGTCCGCAGCGCCGCTCATACCCTGGGGGGCACAGGCGAGCGGATCAAGGCCAGCACCTCGTCGCGGCGCCGTTCCATGTCCGCGGGCGAGACAAGCGACTCCAGGCACAGGCGCAACAGCGGCTCGGTGTTCGAGGAGCGCACGTTGAAGTGCCAGTCCGGGTAGTCGATCGAGATGCCGTCGAGACGGTCCTGCGCTGCATCGGAGTAGCGCTCGGCGATCTGCTCCATCTTCGCGTCGGCGTCCGCGACCTCAGAGTTGATCTCACCCGAGATGAAGTAGCGCTCGCGGTAGGGCGCCAGCAGCTCCGACATGCGCTTGCCCCGCGTGCACAGCATCTCGAGCACGAGCAGCGCGGGTATCGATCCGGAGTCCGCGCAATAGAAGTCGCGGAAGTAGTAGTGGCCGGAGACCTCGCCGCCGAACAGCGAGCCCTCCTTGCGCATGCGCGTCTTGAAGAACGCGTGCCCGACGCGGTTGCGGTAGGCGACTCCGCCCGCGTCGACGACCGTGTCCGGGACCGCGCGCGACGCGCGCACGTCATACAGGATCGCTTCGGGGTGGTCAGGGTTCCGGTTTTTCTGCAGCAGCGACTCGGCGAGCAGTGCGGTCAGGAAGTCGCCGGGGACGAACTCGCCGGTGTCGTCGATGAAGAAACAGCGGTCGGCGTCGCCATCCCACGCGATGCCCAGGTCGGCGCCGGTGTCGCGGACCTTCTGCATGATCAGCTGCCGGTTCTCCGGCAGCAGCGGGTTGGGCTCGTGGTCGGGGAAGTTGCCGTCGGGGGTCCAGTAGGTCTCGATCAGCTCGAGCTCGAGGCTCTCGAGAATCGGTCCGACCACCGGTCCGGCCATGCCGTTGCCGCCGTCGACGACGACCGTCAACGGTCGCGGTGCCGAGCGCACAGTGTCTGCGTCGATGAAGCGCAGGACGCTCGCCTGGAACTCCTCGTAGATGTCGACGTCCTCCAGCGTGCCGCGTTGGGCGGGCTCTACCGGGGCCGCACTCCCGTCGGCCGCGATCCCGGCTTCGACCTCGCGGCGGATGTCCTGGATGCCCGTGTCGCCGGACAGCGCGAGGGCGCCCTCGCGCAGCAGCTTGGCGCCGGTGTATGCCTTCGGGTTGTGCGAGGCGGTGCACATCAGCCCGCCGTCGAGCTCGCGCGAGCCGACCAGGAAATACAGCATCTCGCTTCCGACCTGGCCGGCGTCGATCACGTTGGCGCCCTCGGCAAGCATTCCCTCGCGGTAGCGCGCCGCGAGCTCGGGTGCGCTCAGGCGCATGTCGCGCCCGAGGCCCACGCGCAGATCCGCCACGGGCTTGCCGGCGAGCTTGCCGAGCACGTGTACGTAGGCTCTACCGATCCGTTCGGCGAGATCGCCGTCGATCTGCTCCGGATAGAGCCCGCGAATGTCGTAGGCCTTGAAGATCTCGGGCGGAGGTGCGACGGGCATTGACACGTCCATCCTATGCGCCGGGGCCTGCGCTCGCCTGCCGTCGCGCATGCGCAGGCTGACGACTCGTAAACTGGGAGGTATGTCTGGGCACTCGAAGTGGTCGAGCATCAAGCACAAGAAGGCGGTCGTGGACTCGCGCAGGGGCGCGCAGTTCTCCAAGCTCTCGCGCGCGATCATGGTGGCGGCGCGTGACGGCGGCGGCGACCCCGAGACCAACATCGTGCTCGAGAACGCCGTGCGCAAGGCCAAAGACGCGTCGATGCCGAAGGAGAACATCGAGCGCGCGATCGCCAAAGGCACCGGCGAGGGCGGCGAGGCCGACGCGATCGAGTCAGTCCTCTACGAGGGGTACGGCCCGGGCGGCGTGGCCGTGCTGGTCGAGGCGCTGACAGACAACCGCAACCGCACCGGAGCCGACGTGCGACACGCGTTCTCCAAGAGCGGCGGCAGCCTCGGTGAGCCGGGTTCGGTCGCCTACCTGTTCGACAAGAAGGGCGTGATCGTGATCGACGCCGAGCGCTACTCCGAAGACGACCTGATGGTGGCGGTCGACGCCGGTGCCGAGGACGTTGGCGTCGACGAGGACGTCTTCGAGGTCATCACCGCGCCCGCGGACTTCGCGCGGGTGCGTCAGGCGCTGGAGGACGCCGGCGTCGAGATGGAAAGCGCCGAGACGGCGTTCAGGCCGTCGAGCGTCGTGCCGATCGACGAGACGCAGGCGGCTGGCCTGATGCGCCTGATCGACACACTGGAAGAGAGCGACGACGTGAGCGCCGTGCACGCCAACTTCGACGTGTCGGCAGACGTGCTCGAACGTGTCGCCGGCTGAGCGGCCGCGCTCGCCCGCAGATGCGGCGGAGCCTGCGGCGCTGCGCCCTGCGGTCGTGATTCTCTGCGGTGGGCGCGGCACGCGCCTGCAGGAGCACACGCAGGCGATCCCCAAGCCGCTGGTGGAGATCGGCGGGCTGCCGATCGTGTGGCACGTGATCCAGCTCTACGCCGTGCAGGGCTTTCGGCGCTTTCTGCTCGCGACCGGGTACCGCGGCGAGCTGATCGAGCGCTTCGCGGCCACGCACACGTGGCCCGCGGGTGTGAGCGTCGAGTGCGTGCAGACTGGTCTTGAGACCCAGACGGGCGGGCGCATCAAGCTGCTGGAGTCACACCTCGCGGGCGAGCAGCGCTTCTGCGCGACCTACGCCGACGGGCTCGCCGACATCGATCTCGACGCACTGCTGCGTTTCCATCACGAGCACGGTGCGCTCGCCAGCATGACCGTGGTGCGCCCGCAGCTGCAGTTCGGCGTCACCGAGCTCGACGGCGACGGCCGTGTCAACGGCTTTCGCGAGAAGCCGCCCTCGGAGCACTGGATCAACGGCGGCTTCTTCTGCTTCGACGCGGCCGTGCTCGACCGCCTGGCGCCCGACAGCGTGCTCGAGCGCGCGCCTCTGGAGCAGCTGGCGGCGGCCGGCGAGCTGCGCGCCTTCCGCCACGAGGGCTTCTGGGAGTGCATGGACACCTACAAGGACGCCGTTTCGCTCAACGACCTGTGGGCGTCGGGGCAGGCGCCGTGGCGTCGGGCCGTCGGGCCCTGAACAGCCTCACCGGCTCGCGGATCCCTTTCAGTCGCCGCTCGCCGGCATAGGACCACCGGTAGGCGTCCTCGACCGCGTCGTGCACCTCGCGCTCGGCGAGCACGCTGCCCGGGCGCGCGATCGCGGTGATGCGGCTGGCGAGGTTCACGGGGCGCCCGAACCAGTCACCGGCGCGCGGTACCGCGCGGCCGAGCGCCGCGCCGGCGCGCAGCTGCGGGAAGTCCTCGCCCTCGGCGTCGGCGGCGTCGATCAGCATCAGCGCCGCCTCCAGCAGCGCCTCCGGCTCGGGCGAGGCGAGCATCGCGGCGTCGCCGATCGTCTTCACGAGTCGCACCGGCGGCGTCGCCGCGTCTGAGGCGAGCGCCTCCAGGCGCACGGCGAGGCGGCCCAGATGCTCCGGTGCGACCTCCTCGCCGAGCCGCGTGAAGCCGACGAGATCGGCGAAGCACACCGCGATCTCGCGCGAGCCGGGCAGTTGCCCACCACGGCGCTCGAGCGCGCTGATCGCCTCGCTCTGCGCCGTGTGCCTTAGATGCAGCGCCAGGATGTTGCTGACGAGCGGATCGACCATCGGGTAGAGCGCCTCGGCCGCCTGTGCGTAGCGGCTCGCGAGGTCGCGTTCGCTGAGCCCGGGCTCGAGCACGAGTTTCAGCGGCAGCAGCCGCAGGCTCTCGGCCGCTTGGGAGAGGCCGCGGCCGAGCACGCGCAGCAGCTCGAGGATCTCCTCGTCGGAGATCCCCGCTTCGCGCGCGAGCAGCGTCCGCTTCGCCGACTCGACCTCGGCCTCGGTGTAGAGCGCCTCGCCGGGGTCGGGAACGGGCAGGCCCATCGCGCGGCGCGCGGCGACGAGGAAGTCCTCCTCGACGCCGCTCATCGCCGACACCTGCGCGGAGGTGTAGCGCTCCTCGCCCACGATCACGCGGTCGGCGGGCAGGAAGATGACAGTGCCGGACGCCGTGGTACGGCGTAGTTCGCTCAGCGGCACGCCGTCCTCGGCGAGCTGTTCGAGCAGGGCGAGCCGCTCGGCGCGGGCCTCGCCCTCGAGCCCGTCGAGCAGCCCCTCGCCGGCGAAGTCGATGTTCACCCGCGGCAGCGTACGCCACCGTCAGGGGCACAGGCGGGCAGGCGTCCGGCGCCAAGCGCAGAATCACAGGCCGTGATCGTCCTTGGAATCGACCCCGGTCTCGCCAACACGGGCTACGGCGTCGTTGCGCGCCGCAGCGGGCGGCTGCTGGCTTTGGACGGCGGCGTCATCACCACCCGCGCGGAGCTCGCGCCGGAGCGTCGCCTGGCCGAGATCCACGCCGCCGTCGATGCGCTGCTCGACGAGCACGAGCCGGACGCGATGGCACTCGAGGAGCTGTACTTCGGTCAGAACGTGCGCACCGCCTTCGCTGTCGGGCAGGCGCGCGGCGTGGTCGTGCTCGCGGCGGGCCAGCATGGCGTGCCGTGCACCGGCTACACCCCCCAGCAGGTCAAGGGTGCGGTCTGCGGCAGCGGTCGCGCCCAGAAGGATCAGGTCGCGCGCATGGTCAAGACGCTGCTCGGGCTGACCGAGGCGCCGCGGCCCGACCACGCGGCCGATGCGCTGGCGGTGGCGGTCTGCCACGCCAACTGTGCACCGCTGGCGGCGGCGCTCGCCGGCGCCGGCGAACGCGCTGGAGCGGGCGTGTGATCGCGCTGCTTCGAGGCGAGGTCGCCGTTCGGCGCACCGACCACGTGGTGATTCTGAGCGCCGGCGTGGGCTATCGCGCGGCGGTCTCGGCACAGACGCTCGCGCACGTTCCCGCGGTCGGCGAGCAGGTGACGCTGCACACGCATCTGATCGTGCGCGATGATGCGTTGACGCTTTACGGCTTCGCCTCCGAGCAGGAGCGCGACCTGTTCCTGATGCTGCTCTCCGTCCAGGCCGTGGGACCCAAGGTCGCGCTCGCGGTGCTCTCGGCGGCGCCGACGCGCGAGCTGATCGGTGCCCTCGCGGCAGGCGACGCCGCCCGCTTCCAGGCGGTTCCCGGGATCGGCAAGCGCACCGCCGAGCGGATCATCGTCGAGCTGCGCGAGAAGGTGGGTGTGGAAGGGATCGGAGCCCACCCGTCCGGCGCGGCGCGCACGCCGATCCTCGCGAGGCGTGGCGAGGCGCAGGACCCGCGGCGGCTGGCGCGCGACGGCCTGCTCGAGCTCGGCTATGCGCCTGCTGAGGCGGACGAGCTGTTGCGCGACCTCGACGGCGATACCGCGGAGGAGCTGCTTGGAGGAGCCCTGCGCATGGCGCGCTCGGCGTCGTGAGCCGATGGCGGACAGGATGAGCACCCTGAACGGCACTCCCGACGTCGCGGCTCGCATCCAGACGCCGTATCTCGTCGCCGAGGACGAGCTCGATCGTTCGCTGCGTCCGCGTCGGCTCGCGGAGTTCGTCGGCCAGGAGACGTTGCGCGAGCAGCTCGCGGTGGCGATCGAGGCGTGCAGCGCTCGCGGCGATGCGCTCGATCACCTGCTGCTCGCCGGGCCGCCCGGGCTGGGCAAGACCTCGCTCGCGCAGATCGTCGCGGCCGAGCTGGAAGTTCCGTTCGTGCAGACCGCCGGGCCGGCGCTGGAGCGCAAGGGAGACATCGCGGCGTTTCTGACGGCGCTCGAGCCGCGCAGCGTGTTCTTCGTCGATGAGATCCACAGGCTCGCGCGCACGCTGGAGGAGACGTTCTACCCGGCGATGGAGGATCACCGTCTGCCGATCACCGTCGGGCAGGGCGCCGGTGCCCGTGTCGTGACGCTCGAGCTGCCGCCGTTCACACTGATCGGAGCGACGACGCGCACCGGCCTGCTGACGACGCCGCTGCGCGATCGTTTCGGCATCCAGGCGCGCCTGGAGCCCTACGCGGTGGACGAGCTCGCGATCATCGTGCGCCGCTCGGCCGGGATCCTCGAGATCGAGCTCGAGGACGACGGCGCGATCGCGATCGCCGCCCGCAGCAGGGGCACCCCGCGCGTGGCCAACCGGCTGCTGAAGCGGGTGCGCGACTTCGCCGAGGTGCGGATGGCGGGGGTGGTGACCGCAGAGGCGGCGCACGCGGCGCTCGCGATGCTCGAGGTCGACGACCGCGGGCTGGACCGCCTCGACCGGGAGATCCTGAGTGCGATCTGCACGAAGTTCGCCGGCGGGCCGGTCGGCCTGTCGACGCTGGCCGTCGCCGTCGGCGAGGAGCAGGACACGATCGAGGACGTGTACGAGCCCTATCTGCTGCAGGAGGGTCTGCTGATGCGCACCCCACGGGGGCGGATGGCGACGGGTGCCGCGTACGAGCACCTCGGCATCGAGGCGCCCGCACGCCTCGAGACGTCGCTGTTTTGAGAGCTGGTCGGTCTGCGCCATGTCGTTCACAAGTCGACCGCCGACCTTCACGGCCCGCTTGCGTACTCTGTGTGGACGCCATGACCCATCCGTTCATCTGCCCCAACTGCGGTCACCGCACCTCAGAGCTCGACCGCAACATCGGCTTCACGCGCCAGCCCAAGGGCTGCGCGAAGTGTGGCTTCGCGTTCCTGTTCGAACTGCTCGATGACTACTACCCGGCGCCGGACGCCGCGTTCTTCGTGTGCGACGGCGAGGGTCGCGTGATCGGCTGCGGCAAGAACTCGTTCGCGTTCACGGGCCTGGAGGAGGAAGACGTGATCGGCCAGCGTGTCGAGCAGGTGCTCGGGCTCAGCTTCGCCAACGGCGACGACCCGGTGGCGACGGTGCTGGAGTGGGGCGTGCGCGCGCTCGAGGTGCCCGTGCAGGTCTCAGGCGAACGCGACGTCGCGGCTACCGCGAAAGCCGACATGTTCCCGGCGTACGATGACGATGGCGGGCTTTTGCTTGTGCTTACCCCCGATAAGTAGTCTCTGACCGATGACCGACCGCCGACGCAACGCCTTCATCCTTCTGATCGTCGCTGGCCTGCTGGCCGCGTCGGCCGCGGCGATCGCGTTCAAGAAGACGCATCTGGGCCTCGACCTCAAGGGCGGCGTCGAGCTCGTCTACCAGGCCAAGCCGACGGCGGCGGCGAAAGTCGACAGCGAATCGCTCGAACGCGCGATCACCATCATGCGCAAGCGCGTCGATCAGTTGGGCGTCGCCAATCCGGAAATCAACAGCTCGGGTAACGACCAGATCGATGTGGCGCTGCCCGAAGTCAAAGACGCCGGACAGGCCCAGGCCGAGGTCGGCAAGACCGCGCAGCTGCAGTTCTACGACTGGGAGAAAAACGTCATCGGCCCGAGCGGCCAGCCCGCACCCACCGAAGGCACGGCCACCGGCGACACGACCGCCACCGGGCCCGGTGGTGTGACGGCGGGGCTGCCCGAGTACCAGGCCGTCCTGCGCGCCGCAAAACGTCCGGCGGAACTGCGCAAGAGCGACACGACCTGGAGTCGCGGCTGCACCCCGGAGCAGATCAAAGAATGCATCTACGGCAGCTGGTATCTGCTCGACACGGCGCACGAACGGGTCGTCAAGGGCCCGGAAGAAACCGAACACGATCTGTACACCAGCCTCGGCAAACAGCCGAAGGGCGCCAAGCTCGAGGCGGTGCGAGTCAACCCCGGCACGGTGCTCGTGCAGGCGCACCCGGTCGAAAGCGCGTCCGGCAAGATCAGCAATCCCTCGCCCAACAGCTGGTACGTCCTCAAGGACGACCCCGTTCTGGAAGGCGACAACGTCACCAACCCGACGCAGAGCAACGACGAAGCCACGGGGCAGCCCGACGTCACCTTCGGCTTCACCTCGCACGGCAAGAAGGTGTGGGAACAGGTGACGAAGGAAATCGCCCACCGCGGCCAGGAAGCGCAGCTGCCCGGGGTGAGCAAGGAACAGGCGCTCCAGCACTTCGCCGTCGTGCTCGACGGGCAGCTGATCACGGTGCCGTCGATCGACTTCACCAAGTACCCGGAAGGGATCGACGCCGCCACCGGGTCGGAGATCTCCGGCGGCTTCACGATCACGACCGCTCAGACCCTCGCCAACGAGCTGCAGTCCGGGGCGCTGCCGGTCAAGCTCGTGCTGATCTCGCGCTCACAGGTCTCGGCGACGCTCGGCAAACAGGCGCTCAGCCAGGGGCTGATCGCCGGTCTCGCAGGCTTCGCCGTCGTGTGCCTGTTCCTGCTCACCTTCTACCGCTTCCTCGGCCTGATCGCGGTCGGCGGCCTGCTCATCTACGGCGCTTACTTCTTCGCGCTCGTCAAGCTGATCCCGGTCACGCTGACGCTGCCGGGGATCGCCGGCCTGATCCTCACGATCGGCGTCTGCGCCGACGCCAACATCGTGATCTTCGAGCGCGTCAAGGAGGAGATCCGCGGCGGCAGATCGATCGTCTCCGGGATCGCCAGCGGCTACAAGCACGGCTTCGCGGCGATCGTCGACGCCAACGTCGTGACGTTCATGACGGCGTTCATCCTGTTCGCGCTCGCCACCGCGGAAGTCAAGGGCTTCGCGTTCATGCTCGGCCTCGGCACGCTCGTGTCGCTGTTCACCGCCGTGCTCGCCACGCAGGCGGCGCTCGGCCTGATGAGTCGCTCGCCGCTGGTCACCCATCCCTCGGCGCTCGGCGCCTCACCCAAGAAGAAGGGCTGGACGTTCGACTTCATGGGCGCGTCGAAGTGGTTCTTCTCGATGTCGGGCACGATTCTGCTGATCGGCGCACTGGCGATCGGCGGCAAAGGGCTGCACTTCGGGATCGACTTCAAGGGCGGCACGCGCATCCAGACGGCGTTCATCAGGCCGGTCTCCGAGCCGGAAGTCGCGAAAGTGATGAGCGCCGCCGGCTACGCCGACGCCCAGGTACAGAAGTTCTCCAATAAGAGCATCGGCGGCGACGGCTATCAGATCTCGACCAAGACGCTCGCCCCCGAACAGCTCAAGACGGTCGAACGCGACCTCAACACGGCGTTCGGCAACGGTCCCCAGCATCCCGGGACCAAGGACCTCTCCTCGACCTCGATCGGACCGACATTCGGAAAAACCGTCGCCAACAGCGCCGTCATCGCGATCATCGCCTCGCTGCTCGTGATCTCGGCGTATATCGCGCTGCGATTCGAGTGGAAGTACGCGGTGCCGGTCCTGATCGCGCTGATGCACGACCTGCTGATCACGGCAGGCGTCTACTCGCTCACGGGGAGGGAAGTCACGACGGCGACGGTCGCCGCGCTGCTGACGATCCTGGGGTACTCGCTGTACGACACGATCATCGTGTTCGACCGAATACGCGAGAACGTGCCGAGGATGCCGCGCGCCGCGTTCTCGCAGATCGTCAACCGCTCGATGTCCGAGGTGCTCACCAGATCGCTCGCGACGAGCTTCTGCACACTGCTGCCCGTGCTGGCGCTGCTGCTGTTCGGCGGCGAAACGCTGAAGGACTTTGCGTTCGCGCTGATGATCGGCATCGCCTCGGGCGCCTACTCATCGATCTTCATCGCCTCGCCGGTGCTGACGCACTGGAAGGAGCGCGAGCCCGGCTACCGTGCGCGGCGCGCGCGAATCGTCCGCGAAATTGGCATGGTGCCCGCGTACGCGACAACCGCGACCGGCGCCCCAGAGGACGTCGAGCCCGAGCAGAAGCGCAGGCGTACGCGCCGGGGCAGCATCGTCGCGCCCGAGCAGCCAGGGCAGCAGCTCTCGCGGGACGAGTTCCAGGAACTCGTTCGCGACCTCGATGTCGATGGTGAGCCCAACGGCGCACCCGCCGCCGGCGGACGCCGCGCGCGCGCCGCCGAGAGCAGCGCCACGGTTGCGCCTCCCGCGCCGCCGCCTGAGCCCGAGGCTGAACCCGTGCCCGAGCGCGACCCGACGGCCGACCTCACGCCCGAGGATCTGGTGCTCAAGGAAGACCCCAAGCCGCGTCCGAAGACGCGGCGCAACAAACGCCACGGCAGGCCGCGCTGATGGGGCTGCTCGCGTGGGTGATCATGGGTCTGGCGATCTGGCACTTCACGATCTTCCTGCCCGACCGCTTCTGGGGCGGGATCGTCGGTGCGTTCGGCGGCTCGCTGATCGGCGCCATCCTCTTCGCCCTGATCATCTACTCGGTGAAAGTCTCCGCCGTGCGCATCCCGGGGGAAAAGGCGACCGACATCGCCGTGGTGCTCTATGCCGTGCCGGGCGCGCTGATCGGCATCGCGCTCGTCTACCTCGAGGGCATGCGCCGCGAACGCGCGGGGATCCAGCCGCCTCCGTTCGCCGGCTACTAGCGCCAGGTCCCACCGCTGCCGGCGCGTCTGCGCCGGTGGTTCTGTCTCACCCTGAGCGTAGTCTCGCCGCGTGCCTCCCCGCCGCTTCGAGATCAGCGACTGCCCAACCGCCGAGGTGCAGCGGCTGCGCCGCGAGCTGGGCGTGAGCGCAGCCCTCGGGCAGGTGCTGGTGCGCAGGGGCATGTCCGAGCCGGCGCTCGCGGGGGCCTTCCTGTCGGGCGGTGAGGAGCACCCGCCGCAGGCCTTCGCGGGCATCGACGCGGCGGTGGCTGTGATCGTGCGCCACGTCGCCGACGGCACGCGGATCACCGTCCACGGCGACTACGACGTCGACGGCATCTGCTCGACAGCTGTGCTGGTGCGCACGCTGCGAGGTCTCGGAGCCGAGGTCGACTCCTACCTGCCCGACCGCGCGAGCGATGGCTACGGTCTGAACGCGGCGACCGTGCGCCGACTCGCCGCCCGCGGCACGCGCTTGCTGGTGACGGTCGACTGCGCGATCACCGCCGTCGAGGAGGTCGCACAGGCGCGGGCGCTCGGCATCGAGGTGGTCGTCACCGACCACCACGCGCCGCGCGCCGACGGCGCGCTGCCGCAGGCGCCGATCGTGCATCCGCGACTGTGCGGCTACCCGTGCGCGGACCTGTGCGCGACCGCGGTCGCATACAAGCTCGCGCGGGCACTGACCGACGCGCTCGCCGGCGGCGAGGCGGGCGCCGCCGCAGCCGGGCGCGCCCGCGGGATGCTCGAGCGCCGGACGCTCGAGCAGGATCTCGACCTGGTGGCGCTCGCCACGATCGCCGACGTGGTCTCGCTCACAGGCGAGAACCGAACGCTCGTGCAACGCGGGCTGCGTGCGCTCGCGGGCACGACCAAGCCCGGATTGCGGGCGCTGATGGCGGTTGCCGGGGTCGACCCCGGCAAGGTCAACGAGCGCGCCGTCGGGTTCGCCCTGGCGCCGCGGCTGAACGCAGCCGGGCGCCTGTACCGCGCCGATGCCGGCCTCGAGCTGATCCTCACCGAGGATCGCCTCCGCGCATCGCAGATCGCCGGTGAGCTGGACACCGCCAACCACGAGCGTCGCCAGCTGGAGACGCGCATCCGCTTCGCAGCGGAGGCGCAGATGGCCGAGCAGGGCGAGCTCGCGGCCTACGTGCTGGCCGGGGAGGACTGGCACCCGGGCGTCATCGGGATCGTCGCGTCGCGGCTGGTCGAGCGCAGTGGGCGCCCGGTCGTCATGATCGCGCTCGACGGGGACACCGGCAAGGCCTCCGGACGCAGCGTCGAGGCATTCGACCTGCTCGGCGGGCTGCGTGCGTGCGCCGAGCACCTGCTGCACTACGGCGGCCACCGCGCCGCGGCGGGCCTCGAGATCGAGCGTGCGCGCGTGCCCGACTTCGCGAGCGCGCTGTGCGCCCACGCCGAGCGCGTGCTGCGGCCGCAGGACCTCGTTGCGGTCGAGCGCGTGGACGCGATCGTGGGCGGCGAGGAGCTGGGCATGTCGCTGGCGGAGGAGCTTGCATCGGTCGCGCCGTTCGGGCGCGGCAACCCGAGCGTGTCGCTGATGATCGCCGACGCCACGTTCACCGACGTCAGGCCGATGGGCGAAGGCAAGCACGCGCGCTTCACGGTCGAGTCGCGCGGAACGCGGGCGCGGGCCGTCGCCTTCGGTAGCGGAGGGCGGCTGCCGCTTGCCGGCGCCGGATCCGCCGGCGAGCTGGACGCGACGTTCACGCTCGAGGTCAACGAATGGAACGGCGTCAGCGAGCCACGGCTCGTGCTTCGTCACGCGCAGGTGCGCGAGCCGGAGCCCGCGGCCGGCGATGTACCCGAGGAGGGTCAGGCACCGGTGGAGGCAGAGGAGCTCGTGCTGTTCGCGCTGTGAGCGGACGGCGTCTTCAATCCAGCCCGCTTGTCCCCTACCCTTAGAACATGGCTATAGCCGAGGATCCCAAGCGCTCACAGCTCACGGAGCTGGCGGACGCCACCGTGCTCGAGGACGTGGGGGAGGCTGCGGTGAGCCTGCACGAGCAACCGCTGGTCGAGCTTGAGCCGGCGGGCGCGTCGGGCGCCGAGGCGTCGATGCCCGCGAGCGGGCTGAGTCGCTCCGAGCGGCGCCTGCTCAACGACCTGTTCGCGATCGTCTCCGAGCACGCGTCGGACTCCTCGGTCGAGATCGACCGTGCGCGCGTGCAGGACGCGTTCGTGTTCGCGTGTGAGCACCACGCCGACCAGCGGCGCAAGTCAGGCGAGGACTTCATCGTGCACCCGGTCGGGGTCGCACGGATCTGCGCGAGCATGCGCCTGGACACCGAGGCGCTGTGCGCGGCGCTGCTGCACGACACGGTCGAGGACACCTCGGCTTCGCTCGAGGAGGTCCGCGAGCGCTTCGGCGAGGAGATCGCCGCCGTGGTCGACGGCGTCACGAAGCTGACCGGCATCACCTTCCAGTCGCGCGACGAGGCGCAGGCCAACAACTACCGCAAGATGATGGTCGCGATGGCCACCGACGTGCGGGTCATCCTGATCAAGCTCGCCGACCGCCTGCACAACATGCGCACGATCGACGCGATGCCCAAACAGAAGCAGATGGAGAAGGCGCGCGAGACGCTCGAGATCTACGCGCCGCTCGCCCACCGTCTGGGGATCCACGCGATCAAGTGGGAGCTCGAGGACCTCGCGTTCGCGACGCTGCACCCGCGCAAGTACCAGGAGATCAAGGGCCTCGTCGCGCAGCAGCGCGACGAGCGCGAGCACTACGTCAACGAGGCGGGCGACTATCTGCGCAGCGAGCTGTCGGACGTCGGCATCGAGGCGCAGATCGCGGGGCGCGCCAAGCACTTCTACTCGATCTACTCGAAGATGACCAAGAAGGGCCGCGAGTTCAACGAGATCTACGACCTCACCGCGATGCGTGTGATCGTCGACTCGGTCAAGGACTGCTACGGCACGGTCGGCGTGATCCACTCGCTGTGGAAGCCGTTGCCCGGGCGCTTCAAGGACTTCATCGCGATGCCCAAGTTCAACATGTACCAGTCGCTGCACACGACCGTGATCGGGCCGGAGGGCCGGCCGCTGGAGATCCAGATCCGCACGCACGAGATGCACGAGATGGCCGAGTTCGGCGTGGCCGCGCACTGGGTGTACAAGCAGCCCAGCGGGCGGGCGGGCAGCGATCAGGAGCACGTCGGCTGGCCCGCCGCCGGCGAGGACGCCAAGCTCAAGTGGCTGCGCTCGATGCTCGACTGGCAGAAGGAGCTCTCCGATCCCCGCGAGTTCATGGAGACGCTGCGCACCGACCTGTTCGAGGAGGAGGTCTACGTCTTCACGCCCAAGGGCGAAGTCAAGTCGCTCGCCTCGGGCGCGACGCCGCTGGACTTCGCCTACGAGGTGCACACCGAGATCGGCCACCGCTGCGTGGGCGCCCGCGTGAACGGGAAAATCGTGCCGCTGCACTATGAGCTGCAGTCGGGCGACATCGTTGAGATCCTCACCGCCAAGCGCGAGCGCGGGCCCTCGCGCGACTGGCTGGCGATGGTCAAGACGACGCGCGCGCGCAACAAGATCAAGGCTTGGTTCAAGGCCGAGTCGCGCCAGGACACCGAGCACACCGGGCGCGAGCTGCTGCAGGAGCACCTGCGCAAACAGGGTCTGCCGGCGCAGAAGATCACCGGCTCGGCGCTGCTGGCGGACGTGATCCGCGAGGTCGGCTACCGCAAGGCCGACGACTTCTACATCGCGCTGGGCGCAGCCAAGGTCTCGCCGAAGCTGGTCGTCAACAAGGTGATGCAGCGCCTGAAGCAGGGCGAGTCAGCGGACGGCGACGAAGGCGCTGCGGACCTGCTGCGCGTCGGGCGCGCGCGCCGGCGCCCGACCAAGTCCTCCGGTCAGTACGGGATCCGCGTGGAAGGCGTCGAGGACGTGATGCTGCGCCTGGCCAAGTGCTGCCGCCCGGTCCCGGGCGATGAGATCGTCGGCTACATCTCGCTCGGGCGCGGGATCACGATCCACCGCGACGACTGCCCCAACGCGCAGCTCCTGCGCAAGAGCCCCGAGCGCTTCGCCAGCGTCGCCTGGGAAGGCGATCAGTCGACGGGCTTCGTCGTGGAGATCCAGATCGACGCGTGGGACCGCCACCACCTGCTGGCCGATCTCTCGCGCGCGTTCTCGGAGTCGGGCGCCAACATCCTCGAAGCGCGCTGCCTGTCGACGCCGCCGATGGTCAAGAACCGGTTCGTCGTCGAGGTTGCCGACGCGCACTCGCTGCGCAGCGCGGTCACGCGCCTGCGCAACACCGAGTCGGTGTTCGACGCCTACCGCGTGACGCCGGGCGCCACGGCGTAGGCGCGCCGAGCACACCAACGGCTTCCAGTCCCGATGCGGATCGTCGACTTCGCGCCGGAGCATCTCGAGGAGGTCGTGCGGCTGTGCGAGCGCGAGGGGTGGACGACGTTCACACAGGCGCAGGAGCTGACGCTGCGCGCGCTGCAGGCCCCGGGCGTTGTGGCCCTCGTCGCGGCACAGCACGGTGGCGAGGTGATCGGCTTCGCCTACGCTCTGAGCGACGGTGTGATCCAGGCGTACCTCGCGTGCCTGGTCGTGGCTGACGGCGCGCGCCGGCGAGGGGTCGGGCGCGGACTGCTCGAGCAGGCACTTGCCAGGTCCGGCGCGCGGCGCATCGACCTGCTCTCCGCAGACTCGAGCGCGGCGTTCTACGAGTCCTTCCCGCACCAGCGCGCACGTGGCTACAGAATCGCGTCGGCGCCGTCCTGATCTGCGCCGGCTCTCGGGATCCGCGCCGTGCCGGGTGGCTAGGAGATCACGTTGAGCGCGTTCGGCATGATCGAGTAGCGCGCCTCGGTCACCTCGCCGAGATAGTCGCCGTCGACCTGCAGCGGCAGCAGTCGCTGATCGGCGCTGCGCACGGTCAGCTCCTGCAGATCACGCAGCGGGCTGACCTGCCGGTTGCCGGCGACGCGCGCGCGCGGCGAGAACGCCCGCCAGGCGATCGACAGCATCGATGGCAGGCTCGCGCTGCGCAGGACGCCGCCGGCGAGCGCGCCGGAGTCGAGCGCGCCGCCGTCGGCGATCTCGATCGGGCGGTTCTGGAAGTAGGTGAACGTGGCGCCGTTCTGCACGATCGCGGTGACGCCATCGAGCTGCTCGTGACCGTCGCCGGCCTGCACCTGCAGGCGCGGAGGGGAGAGCAGGTAGCGGCGCATGAACGTGGTGACCGCGACCCACGTGAAGAAGTACGGCCCCAGCCGTGCCTTCATCTTCGGGTTCGCGTCGACGCGCTCGACGACGCTTGCGTCGAGACCGAGACCCGACGCGAACGTGAAGCAGCGGCCGTTGACGACGCCGAGGTCGACCTTGCGCGGGCGCCAGTCGTCGGCCATCGCCAGCAGGTGCTCGGTCGCGTCGACGACGTCGCCGGGGATGCCCAGCATCTTGGCGAACACGTTCGCCGAGCCGCCCGGCAGGCAGCACAGCGGGGTGGAATTGAGGCCCGCCCCCCCGGCGGGAGATGCAATCAATCCGTTGGCGGCTTCGTTGACTGTGCCGTCGCCGCCGAAGGCGACGACGACGTCGTAGCCCTCGTGCGCTGCCTCGCGGCATAGCTCGGTCGCGTGACCGCGTGCCTCGGTGTCGACGGCGTCGACCTCGAAGCGGCCCTGGAGCGCGTAGATGACGAGGTTGCGCAGGCGGTCGGAGACAGTCGTGGCGTACGGGTTGACGATCAGCAGCATCCGCCGTCTGCGCTCAGGCGAGGCGAAGCGAAAGGGCGCGTCAACGGTACCGGTACGCTGGTCGAGCTCGTGCGTGGGTGTGCTCACTGCAGGCCCCTACACCGGGCGCGGGGCGACGTTACCGGGGCGCGTCCAGCGCCGCTAACGGCGCGCCTTGCAAGCGCCGATAACGGTGGTAGACTGCCGCACCACAGATGTACACATCCAGAGGGGTGGAGGGCCTGGCCCTACGAAACCCCGGCAACCACCGCCAATGTCACAGGCGGGAAGGTGCCAATTCCAGGTGATGTGTGGCCGGGCTTCGCGCTCTTCGCCACACGTGACAAGGCGAAGGCTAACTGCGAAGGAGCCCAAATGGCTGTCAGTCATCTTCAGTGCAAGGAGTGCAAGGCGGAGTATCCGCTCGAGGCGTTGTATGTGTGCGAGCGCTGCTTCGGGCCGCTCGAGGTCGCCTACGATCACAGCGCCGGCAGTCGCGACGTGGGCGAGCTGCGACGCCGCATCCAGGGCGGTCCGCAGAACATCTGGCGCTACGCGGACTTCCTGCCGCTCGCGGGCGGGCCTCCCGGCCCCTCGGGCCGGCTGGCTTCGCGCGTCGGGCTTCCAGCCGGCTGCACGCCGCTGATCCGCGCCGACAGGCTCGCCGCAAGCCTGGGTCTGCGCGAGGTGTGGGTCAAGAACGACGCGGCCAACCCGACGCACTCGTTCAAGGACCGGGTGGTGTCGGTCGCCGTCTCACGGGCGCGCGAGCTCGGGTTCGAGACGATCGCGTGCGCCTCGACCGGCAACCTCGCCAACTCGGTCGCGGCCCACGGAGCCGCGCTCGGTCTGGACTCCTACGTCTTCATCCCGGCTGACCTCGAGGAGCAGAAGATCCTCGCCACCGGCGTCTACGGCACCAACCTCGTTGGCGTGGAAGGCAACTACGACGACGTCAATCGCCTCTGCACGGAGCTGTGCGCGGAGCGCGATTGGGCGTTCGTGAACATCAACCTGCGCCCCTACTACGCCGAGGGCTCAAAGACGCTGGCGTTCGAGATCGTCGAGCAGCTCGGCTGGGAGCTGCCCGACCGCTGCATCGTGCCGGTTGCCTCGGGCTCGCTGTTCACGAAAATCGCCGCCGGCTTCCAGGAATGGACCGAGCTCGGCCTGGTCGAGAACCCCGACCGCCCACTGCCGCGCATGAACGGCGCGCAGGCCGAGGGCTGCTCGCCGGTGGCGAGCGCGTTCGCCAACGGCCACGACGTGTGCCGCCCGGTGAAGCCGGACACGATCGCCAAGTCGCTCGCGATCGGCAACCCCGCCGACGGCCCATACGCGCTCGATCTCGCGCGGCGCACCGGCGGCTCGGTGGATGCCGTCAGCGACGAGGAGATCCGCGCGGGGATCGCGCTCCTGGCGCGGACCACGGGTATCTTCACCGAGACCGCAGGAGGTGTCACGACCGCCGTGCTGAGCAAGCTCGCAGAGCGCGGTGACATCGACCCCGACGAGCGGGTCGTGCTGGTGATCACCGGCGAGGGTCTGAAGACGCTGGACGCCGTGCGCGGCACCTTCGAGACGCAGACGATCGCGCCGACGGTCTCGGCCTTTGAGGCCGGTGTCGGCGAGCGAGTGACGGTCTGATGGGCGTCGTCGTGAAGATCCCCACGCAGCTGCGCGCCGCGGCCGGCGGCGAGGCCGAAGCGCAGATCGACGGCGCCACCGTGCAGGAGGTCCTGGACGGGCTGTTCGAGCGCCACGAGGAGCTGCGAGTGCGGATGTCCGACGACGACGGTTCGCTGCGGCGCTTCGTCAACGTGTACCTCGCCGGCGAAGACATCCGCTTCCTGGACGGGCTTGCGACGCCAGTCGTCGACGGCGCGGAGCTGACGATCCTGCCGGCGGTCGCGGGAGGCTAGCGCGCCGGGACGTGCTGGGCCGGCGCGCGCACGCGGCTGGCGTGCGCGGGTGGCGGCGTCGCGCCTGAGAAGCCGATCGTCGAGACGACGCCGGCGGCGCACATCGCGGCGATCGTCAGGCGTCGCATGCGCCGCGGCGTCAGCCAGGGGATGTTCTGGGACTGCATCCAAGTCCTGAAACCGCTCGCGGCCGACGCCGCGGCCATTGCGCAACCGGCGCACATGCCAGGAGCGTAGCGATCAGGTGCGCTCGGATGGCCCGGAGCCGGTTGGCAACGGGTCCGGCGCGTTCGACGCTGCCTCGACGCGGGCGTAGGCCTCGGCGCGCGACTCCAGACGCTGACGCAGCTCGGCGCCACGGCCGGCTGCGACCGCACGCGCGGCGCGCGACTCCGTGAGCTCCAGGCCACGCGTGTGCGCGTACTCGAGCAGCTCTTGGCGTTCCTCGCTCTCGTGCGCGGTGCGCAGGAACAGCCAGCAGAACAGACCCAGCGTGAGTATCGACTCCTCGATCATCATGATCGCCCCGGCGATGCTCTGGTCGGCGAGCGGGGAGATGTGAAAGTGAGCCTCGCCGTGGATGTAGAACGGATAGAAGATCGTGCCAGACCACACGAAGATGTTGCCGAGCACGGTGCCGGCGAGTCGCACCGCGACGATGTAGATCAGCTTGCCAAGGTTGCCGAACCATTTGGGCATCGGCAGCGGGCCGAACAGCGGCATCCACATGTTGATCCCCAAGCCGAGGAACATCGCGTGCTCGAGCGCGTGGATGCCCGAATGGCGCAACGCCGCTTCGTAGAAGAACGGCACGTGCCACGTGTACAGGTCGATCATCCACAGCGGGAAAGCGACCAGGGGGTGCGCGAGCACGCGCAGGCGATCGAAGAAGCGGATACGTAGGATCGGCGCGATCAGCGGGCCGGTGAGGCCCAGCACGATCAGCAGCGCGGCGATGTCGCCGAGCAGCAGGTGCTCGACCATGTGCACCCACAGCAGGTCCTGGCTGGCGGAGCCGAGCGACGTGAGCGCTGCCGCGACCACGACGATGCCACCGTAGAAACACGCCTGGCGCCAGCCGGGCACCGGGTGGCCGTCCTCGGCGAGCGTGCGTACGCGCCGCGCGTAGAGCACGCCGAAGATCGCCAGCGGGCCGAGCTGGAACACAGCGGAGATGTCCGTGGACGCAGCAAGCGGGACGCTCAGCATCCAGCGGAGGGTACGCCAGAGCGGCGTCGATCGGCGAACCAGAGTCATGCCCTTGCATAGACTGCGCCACGCATGAGAGCCCCCTCGCGGCGCACGCTGGCGGTCCTGCTCGGTGCTCAGGGCCTCGTGGCGCTGGCGTTGCCGGCGAGCGCCGACGCGCACGGCATCGTCGGCAAGGCCGATCTGCCGATCCCCGTGTGGTTGTTCAGCTGGACCGCGGCGATCGTGCTGGTCGTGTCGTTCGTGGCGCTCTCGACGATGTGGAGGACCCCGCAGCTTCAGCACCCGCGCCTGCGCAGGCTGTTCCTGCTGCCGGCCCCCGTGGAATGGGTTGCGAGCCTCGCCGGCGTGGCGCTGTTCGCGCTCGTCATCTACAGCGGCTTCGACGGCGCGCAGGTGACACAGGCGAACTTCTCGGTGACGTTCCTGTACGTCATCTTCTGGGTCGGGATCCCCGTCGCGAGCGTGCTGTTCGGGGACGTGTTCCGAGCGTTCAACCCGTGGCGGACGTGCGGGCGGGTGATCGCGGCGCTTGTGCGCGCCCTGCGCCGAGGGCGGCCGGGGCGGCAGCCGCTGCGATACCCCCAATGGCTCGGCGTGTGGCCGGCGGTCGCGGTGATCGTCGGCTTTGCGTGGCTCGAGCTGGTCTACGTCGAAAAAGACCATCCCGCGACGCTCGCGGCGCTGTCGCTCGCGTACTTCCTGGCGATGCTCGCTGGGATGGCGCTGTTCGGCGTCGAGGAGTGGTGTTCGCAGGCCGACGGCTTCGGCGTGTACTTCAACCTGATCTCCAAGCTGTCGGCGCTCGTGCGACGGGAGGACGGCGCGGTATATCTGCGCCGGCCGCTGAGCGGCGTGACGGACCTGAAGGTCGGCGCCGGCATGGTGGCGATGATCTGCACGCTGATCGGCACGACGACCTTCGACGGCTTCAGCAACGGCGGCGTCTGGCGCACCAACGAGCCGAGCCTGCAAAGCGTCTTCGAAACAGTCGGCTTTGGTCCGACACCTGCGCAGGAGCTCGCGTACTCGGTCGGGCTCGTGCTCTGCATCCTCGTGATCTTCGGTGTCTACCGGGTCGGGATCCGCGGGGTGCACAACGTCAGCGACCGCTACGACATGAGCATGCTGACGCGCACGTTCGCGCACACGCTCGTGCCGATCGCCTTCGCGTATGTGCTCGCGCACTACTTCTCGCTGCTGATCTGGCAGAGCCAGGCGATCGTCTACCTGGCCTCCGATCCGCTCGGCAACGGCGCGAACATCTTCGGCACGAGCAGCTACCAGATCGATTACCACGTGATCTCCTACGCCGCGATCTGGTACGTCCAGGTGGCGGCGCTGATCGTCGGCCACGTGAGCGGCCTCGCGCTCGCGCACGACCGCGCGCTCGTCCTCTACAAGGACCCCGAAGAGGCCGTGCGCAGCCAGTATTGGATGCTCGCGGTGATGGTCGCGTTCACGAGCTTCGGCCTGTGGCTGCTCTCCGCCGTGGGGACATGACTCGGCTCCGGCTGCGCTACGGTCGGTGGCGCATGGCCCGTCGTATGTGCATTGCGTTGCTGGGCGCCGTTGCGTGCCTCGGAGCGCCGCTACTCGTGAGCTCGCCGTCGCTGGCTGCCAGCACCACAGCGGAGAGCGGCAATCCGATCAACGACCAAGGCTCGAGCTACGAGTACCGCTCCAACATCACCGGCGTCACGCCGAGCGTACCTGGCCTGAGCTTCCAGGTGCTCGAGTTCGCCGACCGCATCCTGCTGACCAACCACACAGGCAAGACGGTGACGATCTACGGGTATGAAGGCGAGCCTTACGCTCGCGTCCTCGCCAACGGCACCGTCGAGCAGAACGTGCGCTCGCCGGCGACGTATCTGAACACGAACTTCTACGCGCAGGTGACCGTCCCGCCGAGCGCCAGCGCGAGTGATCCGCCGCACTGGCAGGTGATCGACCGCACCGGTCAGTTCGAATGGCACGACCACCGCATCCACTGGATGTCACCGGTGCCGCCGGCGAAGGTCAAGAACAGGAGCCGGCGCACGCTGATCTTCAACTGGCAGGTGCCGATCGCGGTCGGCTCCACCAGGGGCGCGATCGCGGGCCAGCTCTACTGGACGCCCGAGACCTCGAAGGCGCCGCTCGCGGTGATCATCGGCGGCGTGGCGATCGCCTTGGCGGGGCTGCTGTTCGTGGCCTTCGTGCGCCGGCGGCGGGCGCGCGCGGCGCTCGCGGGCGGCGATGGCGCCGACTCGCGGCGGACCGACGCGCCAGCTGAGGAGGCGTGGTGAGCGCGTGCTAGATTTTGCGGCGATGGCGCCGCTGCTGGCCTGCATGATGCACTGGTACATCTCGATGATGTTCGTGGTGCCGGTCGTCGCGGTCGGCGGCTGGGGGTGGCTGAGCTCCAAGCGCATGACCCGCCGCAAGGCCGAACGAATGGCTGGGCACGGCGGCTCGTCGGGCACGCTCGCCTGAGCGCAAGCTCGCCCCCGCGCGCCGCTCGCTTTATTTCTTCTTTTCTTAGCGGCCGTTGAGCTTTGCCTGAGTAGCATGGGCTTAGCTGCTCGTATGACCCCACAGACACTCACCCGCTCCGCCGCCGAGGGGATGACCGAGAGGTTCGACCCGACGGCCTGTCTGGACGAGCGCGTCCGCCACCGGGCGCTTGCCGTCGAGCCGGCTGAGCCCGCGGGACCGGGCCGTTACATCGAAATCCAGGGCCCCGAGCGCGCGCTGCTGATCGCGCTTGCCGGCGAGGCCGTGCACATCGGGCGCGGCCTCGCCGCAGAGCTGCGCCTGGACGACAACTCGGTGTCACGACGCCACGCGATCCTCGTGCCACGCCCCGCGGGCGCGCGCATCCTGGACGACCGCAGCGCCAACGGCACTTTCGTCAACGGCCGGCGCGTACAGCAGGCCGAGTTGAGCAACGGCGACGTGATCGTGGTTGGCCGCGTCGTGCTGCGCTTCCTCGATCTCTAGCAGCCCCTGTCGCGTCGCCGGCGCTCGGTCGACGCGCGCCGGCGCGGTCTTCTAGCGCGATCCCTTGCGAGCCGCAGCTTGCGGTGGCAGGCGGTGTACGAGTAGTACCGGTCGTGAACGTATGGGCAAAGGGGCAGAGGTTTGAATCTTTGGCCCAAATCTCGCTTATCATCTACAGCGGCGGAAGACCTTCCGGGCAGGCATGGACGTTGCCCGAGGCCGTGGGGTGGGACCGGATGGATGACGACGAGGTTTGGAGCGGCTTTTAGATGACGGCGCGGAGGAATGTTGCGCGAGCGGTTGCGACTGCGCTTGGCGCGCTGATCGTGCTGGTGGCGGCCCTACAGGGGACGGCGCTGGCCGCTGCGCCGGAACTGATCATCTACCAGCCGGTCTCAGGAACCGCGACTAGCGAGCAAACACCCGTTTTCGAAGGCACCACCACCGATGCAGAAGATCCGCTCACGCTCGCGTTCGATCCCGTCACGCTCAACATATTCAAGGGAACAGGCACCGGCGGCGCACCGCTGCAGTCGTGGACCGTGTTCGAGCCCAAGCAGAAAGAACCGTGGGGAGACGTCTGGGAAATAACACCGGGATCGCCGCTTGGAGAAGGGCAGTACACGGCGGTCGTGGAACAGACGAACTCCGAAGCGGAAACCCGCACGAGCAACTCGGTGACGTTCACGGTGGAGACCGGTCCCGTGGTCACGTTGGCCTCGCCGGAAGAAGGCGCCCTGCTGAAGACATCCAACCCGACCTTGACGGGCGGCGCGGGATCGGCCCCGTGGGATGAACCGGTCACGGTTGTGATTCGCGAAGGTTCGCCAGCGGGGGACGTCGTGGCCTCGGGCAGCGCCTCCATGGACGGAGGGAGCTGGTCCTACGCGCCGCATTTGAGCGACGGCGTCTACAGTGCGCAGGCGTCCCAGCGGAACGAAGTCGGCAACACGGGGACGAGCGGGGCGGTGACGTTCACGGTCGACGCCACCCCGCCGGTGGTCACGCTGAGCTCGCCCTCCGACGGGGCTGTTCTGGACACCTCGAATCCGGCGCTGAGCGGTGGCGCCGCGACCGCCCCGTGGGACGATTCGAGCGTGACGGTCGCGATTCATCAGGGCGAATCGCTGTCAGGGAAACTGGAAGTTTCGGAAAGCGTCCTCGTGAGCGGCGGCAAATGGTCGTATGGGCCGCACCTGAGCGACGGCGTATACACGGCACAGGTGTCACAGGGCGATGAAGCGGGTCACACCGGCACGAGTGGGGTGGTGACGTTCACGGTCGATGCGAATCCGCCGCAAGTGACGATGATCTCGCCGGCGTCCGGGGCTCTGCTGACCAGTACCACTCAGAACTTGAGCGGGGGCGCCGCGACGGCGCCGTGGGACGCCTCGAGCGTGACGCTCACGATCCATCAGGGCGATTCGCTGTCGGGGAAAATCGAAGCGTCGGGAAGCGTCCCCGTCAGCAACGGCAAATGGTCCTATGAGTCGCACCTGAGTACCGGCGAATATACAGCGCAGGCATCGCAGACAGATCAAGCGGGCCACACCGGCACGAGCACGGTGACTTTCACGGTGGACGCGACCGCGCCGAGCGTGACGTTGACGTCACCGGAAGAGGGCGCTCTCGTCACCGTGTCCGACCCGACCTTGACGGGGATCGCCGCCGCAGCTGCGTGGGATGAACCGACGGTCATGGTCACGATCCATGAAGGCGGGTCGCTCAATGGAGAAGTCATCGCTCTGGAGCCGGTCCCAGTGAACGCAGGCACGTGGGACTATGCGGTGCCGCACCTGAGCGACGGCATCTATACGGCGCAGGCGAGCCAAGGCGATCAGGCCGGGCACACCGGCACGAGCAATGCGGTGACGTTTACCGTCGATGCAGCGGCGCCGGTGGTGACATTGACATCGCCAGCAGAAGGAGCCTTCGTCAGAACGTCGACCCCGACGGTGAGCGGGCAGGGCGGCGCAGACCCATGGGACGCTCAGCGTCTCACGGTCAAGATCCACGAAGGCAGCTCCACGACAGGGTCGGTGGTCGCGTCGTCCGCGAGCGTCTCAGTCAAGGGGGGCACGTGGTCGTATACGTCCACACATCTCAACGACGGCGTCTATACCGCCCAGGCCGAACAGGGCGATGAGGCCGGGCACGACGGGGTGAGCAATGCGGTGACGTTCACCGTCGATACGACCCCACCCGCATTGACCTTGGAAACGCCGCAGAACGGCGAAGAACTGGCGACATCGCGGCCGACGTTCAGCGGTCTCGCCGGACACGCGACCGGCGATCATTCGCTCGTCACGGTCAAGCTCTACAAAGGCGCTTCGGTCTCTGGCAGTCCGACCCAGACGCTGACTGCGACGCCCGAAGCCAGCAGCTGGACAACCGCGGGGAGCGGTCCCGCGCTTGCCAATGGCGTCTACACCGCGCTGGCCGAACAGTCCGACGAAGCCGGTAACCGCACCGAACGGACCGCCACATTCACGATCGCCACGAACTCGCCCAAAGTGACCCTCGAAACGCCCGGCTTCGAAGTACGCGAAACACACCTGCTCGCGGGGGCGACGCCGAGCTTCAGCGGCAGCGGTGGAACAGCACCGGAAGACGGCAACGTCGTGACCGTGAAGCTCTACAGCGGCACGTCGGCTTCCGGCAGCCCGATCCGCACCGTCGAGGGATCGCTGATCGGCTCGAACTGGAAAGCGGGACCGGTTGAAGCGCTTCCAGACGGCGTGTACACCGCACAAGCGGAACAGGCGGACACAGCCCCGTCGACTCAAGCGGGCGTCAGCTCCGCGGTCACCTTCACCGTCGACCAGGGGACGCCCGTCGTGACGTTGACGTCGCCGGGGGCAGGGGTATTCCTTGGCACAGCCACCCCGACCTTGAGCGGGGGGGCTGGAGCGGTGGCCTGGGACAATCCGCAGGTCTCGGTCGCGATCCACCTGGGGGCTTCGCTCGCCGGCGAAGTGGTTGCCGGGTCATCGAGCGTCCCGGTGAGTGCCGGTATTTGGTCCTATGCAGCCCCCCATCTCGCCGACGGCACGTATACCGCGCAGGCCGAACAACGCGACTGGGCTGGCCACAAGGGGGAAAGCAACGCGGTGACCTTCACTGTCGATACGACCCCCCCGGCGCTGACCTTGGCCACGCCGGAAGACGGCGAACAGCTTGCGACGTCGCGTCCGACGTTCAGCGGCCTCGCGGGGCACGCACCCGGGGATAGACCGGTCGTCACGGTGAAGCTCTACGAGGGTGGCTCCGTCTCCGGTAGCCCGATCCTGACCGTGCCCGTAACGCCCGAGGGCGGCTCTTGGACGACCGGGCCGATCGAAACTGAGTTGCGCAACGGCACATACACGGCTGTGGCCGAACAGTCCGACGAAGCCGGCGGGCGCACCGAACGCTTCGCCATATTCACCGTCGAAGCGCACCCCCCACAGGTGACGCTCACCTCGCCCGTGAACGGCAGCTCAACGTCCAGCTCATCGCAAACCGTCAGCGGGAACGCTGGTACGGAAGAAGGGGACCTGCCAGGAATCACCGTCCGGCTCTATGCCGGTTCCACGGTCACCGGGCAGGGTACGCTCGAGGCTGTGTCGGTGGAGGCATCAGCCGGAGCGTGGTCCGCTGCGTTCGGCGGCTTGAGCCCAGGGACGTACACGGCCCAGGCCGAACAGAGCGATAACCTCGACAACATCGGACGCAGCGAAGCGGTGACCTTCACCGTCCTCGGCCCGGTGGTTCCAGCCCCGGCGACGCCGCCGTCGCCGCCGGTGGCGTCCTTCAAATGGATCCCAGCCGATCCGCAGGCGGGCGAGCCCGTCACGCTTGCTTCGAACTCGAGCGCCGGCGGGTCGCCGATCGTGAGCTACGCCTGGTCGCTGGTCGGTAACAGCGTCTTCACCCACGGTGAATCGACGCTCACGACGTTGTTCGAAACGGCTGGCTGGCACACCGTCCAGCTGCAGATAACCGACGCAGACGGCATGTCGAGCACCGTCGCTGAGAAGATCGCCGTCGCCACGGCGGCCGTGCCGCTAATGCAACCGTTCCCGGTGGTGCGCATGGCGGGCTCGTTCACCGCGTCGGGCGCCAGGATCAGTCTGCTCGCGGCGCTCGCTCCCGTTGGCGCGAACGTCAGGATCACCTGTCACGGGAAGGGCTGTCCGACGAAGTCGCAGGGCTTCGTCGCGGCCGCAGGCGCCAAGAGCAAGTCCGGCACCGTGCAGATCACGTTCAAGCGGTTCGAGCGCTTCCTGCGCAGCGGCGTGATGATGGAGATTTGGATCTCCAAACATGGGCAGATCGGCAAGTTCACGCGATTCGTGATCCGCCGCGACAAGTCGCCCACGCGGGTCGACGAGTGCCTCAACCCGGCGGGCACCGTCCCGATCGTCTGCCCGTCATGAACACCGTCCGCGTCCCCACATCATTTGACGCCGAACGGGGACCGGTTGCCACGTACGCGCGCATGATCGCGCTGACCGTGGCGCTCTGCGTGGCCGCGTTTGCCGGCTTCTTCGAGCTCGGGCGCTCGGAGCGCCCTGCGAGCACACCTCGGGAACAGCTCGCGTCGAGCATCTCGACGGCCTCCGCCGGCCCGGCGATCCCCGTCCGCCTTGCGGGCTCTCCGCCGGTCGCGGCGACAGTGACCGCCGCTCCGGCCCGACCCGCGCACGCACAGTTCGCCAAGACCGCGCCGACGACGTCGGGCGCCTCGCAGGCGGCGCTTGCGTCGGCGGCGCCGAGCACCCCGACAGTCGCTGTCGCGAGTCCCGAAGTGCCGGTTTCCGCCCCCGCGACGCCTGCGCCGGCGCCCGTTAGCGCCCCGCCGGTCAGCCGCGCGCCGGTGAGCCCACGGCCGGCACCAGCGCAATCGCCCGCGCCGGCTCCGCGCACGTCGAGCGGCTCGGGCGCCACGAAATCCGAATCTGGCGGCAGCACCTCGTTTGACAGCTCGGGCTGAGCGATGGACAGCTCGCGCCGCATCGTGCCGCCGGTGGTGATCCCGGTTCTTCTGGTGGTCGCGATCGTCGCCTACCTGATCGGCAGTCACCGCTCGTCGAGTCCATCACCGCCGAGCGGTTCGGGCGCCCCGGCGGGAGCGACGCGGATCGCCTCGGGCTCCAACGTCCTGCTCGAATATCCCGCCGGCTGGCAGACCGCCGGCGCCGCCCCCGCATTCCCGGGCCTGGCGATCGTGCACCCGCTGCTACTCGCGCCCGGCGGGCACGCGTCTCAGGCGGGTCTGCTCAGCGGGCAGTTGCCCGCCGGTCAGCCGAGCCCGCTGCCGACGTCGTTCGTGGCTCTCCTCCATGACGTCCCCCACACCGAAGTCGTCAGCCTCGGCAACGGGGAGGCCTACAGGTACAGCGGCATCATCGGCTATCAGCGGAGGCTCGATGTCTACGTCGTTCCGACTGTGGGCGCCAGCCCGACAGCGCTGGTCTGCTACGCGGCGAGGGGCTATTCGAGCTACCTGCAGCCGTGCGAGCAGATCGTGGCGAAGGCGACCTTGGCGACCCAGAACTCATACTCCCTCAGCCCGGACGCCACCTATGCCAGTCAGCTCAGTGGCCTGATCAGCAGCCTCGACAAGGAACGCGTGGCGTTGCGGGCGCAGATGCACGCACAGCCGGAAATGGTGGCCACGCTGGCGACCCGGCTCGCCGCCAGGTTCGCCGACACGGCCGCGGCCGTCGCTGGGCTTGAACCGCCGCTACCCGCGAGTGCGGCACAGGCGACGCTCGCGAGATCGTTGCAGCACGCGCGTGATGCGTACACGGCGCTCGCCGTCGCTGCCAGCGAACCGGTCGGCTATGCGAGCGCCGAACCGCAGGTCAACGCCGCCGAGACGACGGTCGACGCCGCGCTCGAGAATTACGCGCTGCTCGGCTACCACCACACCTGAAGCGCGCCCCGTTCGATCAGTGCCGTGAGACCGGAGCGCGAGCATCGCTCTGCGCGAGGGCTTCTGGCGGCGGCTGCGGCGTGTCGGCGGCGGCCGCGGCGCCGCGCTGGATCTTCACGAACCAGGCGAGGCCGGCCAAGCACAGCAGCGTGGCGATGTAGAAGTTCACGCGCAGCCCGAAGATGTGGTGCGCGGGGTCGACGCGTATGAGCTCCTCGCCGATGCGCGCGAACGAGTAGCCCGCAACGTACAGCGCGAACAGACCGGGGGGTCTGATCGTCCGGTGGCGCCCGAGCCACACGAGCGCTGCCGCGAGCAGGAGATTCCAGATGATCTCGTACAGGAACGTCGGCTGGAAGGTCGCGAAGTGCGCATACGCGGCGGGGCGGTGCGCGGGAGAGATTTCAAGCGCCCAGGGGAGCCTGCTCGGTTCGCCGAACAGCTCCTGATTGAAGTAGTTGCCTACCCGCCCGATCGCCTGCGCAACGAGCAGCGCGGGCGCGGCGGCGTCCATGAACAACGGGACGTTTGCGCCACGGCGGCGCAGCACCCAGATCCCTACGAGTGTGCCCAGCGCGATCCCGCCCCAGATGCCGAGACCGCCGTCCCACACCGCAAACGGTCCCCACCAGTGCGGCGGTATTTCGTTCCAGCTCGTCGCGAGGAAGTACAGGCGGCCGCCGATCACGCCGGCCGGGAAGCCCCACAGCGCGACGTCGTACACGAGCTGGCGGTTACCCCCGACAGCCTCCCAGCGGCGCGCCGTGATCAGCACTGCGGCGAGCACCGCGAAGACGTAGGCCAGCCCGTAGTAGTGAACGAACAGCGGCCCCAGGTAGAAGCCGTTGTTCGGCGGGCTGGGCAGGAAGCCGGTCGGTATGTAGCTCAGCATCGTTTGGTTCGCTCGATCCCAGGGCAGGCCACCGGCAGCCTAGAACTCACCGCGGACCTCTGCAGCGTCGCACCCGTGTGCGCCATGGCAACAGCACATCTGTACGCCCGAGCAGCTCGGGCTCCTGCTCCCACAAGCGATCGAGGCCGGCGAGAACCGCGGCGCGCTGGTCCTCGTCCATCAGCGCCAAGCGGCTGCGCGAGCTCGCCAGATCTCGCAGGCCCGCGCGGTCGATGCGCTGCTCGTGCGGGAACTCGCGGTCCTCGACGTCGGCGAAGCGCTCACGCAGATCCACGACCGAAGGCCAATGGCCTGGCCGCTCGATCGCGGGCGGTCCCAGGATCTCGCGTACGTCAGCGACCCATGGCGAGGAGACATCGAACGCGTTACCGAGAAGCCCGAGCATCCCCGCCGGTCGCAGTACTCGGGCGATCTCGGCGAGCGCGGCACCCTCGTCAAACCAGTGGAACGCGGAGGCGACCGCGACCGCATCCATGCTCGCGTCCGCCAGCGGCAGATGCTCCGCCGAGCCCGCCAGTGCGAGCGCCGCAGGCAACTGCGAGCTGAGGATTGCTCGCATCTCGTCGAGCGGCTCGACGGCGGTGACGCGGTGCCCGGCAGCCAGCAGCGCTTGCGTCAGCTTGCCCGTGCCCGCACCGAGATCGAGGACCTCCAACGGGCGAGCACCGAGCAGCCACTCGATCGCCTCGGGCGGGTATCCGGGGCGGCCGCGCTCGTACTCGGCTGCGACACGTCCGAACGAGCGCGCGCGCTGAGCCCTACTCGCGCGACCCGCGTCGGACTCGCCGACGGAGCTCATACGGGGTCGGTGAGGCGGTCCTCGTCACCTATCACCGACAGATCAGTAGCAGCACGAGCTCGTCCATGCGCCGGGGAGCACCGCGCTAGACTCGCCCTCGATGGCCGGCTCCGATGACGATCTGTTTGGCGCAGAGCACGTTCGGGTCTACCGCGAGACAGCGGGACAGCGTGGCTATGACTGGCGTGGCACGACGATCCTGCTGCTCACGACGACGGGACGCAAATCCGGTGAGCCGCGGACCACGCCGCTGATCCAGCGTCCCGACGGCGACCGCTGGGTCGTCGTGGCGTCGAAGGGCGGCGCGCCGGCACATCCGAGCTGGTACGAGAACCTGCAGGCCGATCCCGACGCCACGATCGAGGTTCGCGACGAGACGGTGCCGGTGCATGCGAGCACCGCCGAGGGTGAGGAGCGCGAGCGTCTGTGGTCGCTGATGACCGAGGTGTGGCCGGCCTACGACGAGTACCAGACCAGGACAGACCGCGAGATACCGATCGTGGTGCTGAGCCGCCGATAGCGCCGGCACGCGACCGGCGGATCGTGGACGCCGGCGCGCTCGCATCCTGCAAACCCGTAGCTGCTGCGGGTTTCAAGGTGTACCCGCCCGGGCAGATCAGCTCAAAGGTGGTTCCATTTCCATTTCAGGCGTGCGCACGCAGCGGACGCAGCAACCTCGTAGTGCGAGCGATCGCGCCGAGCGGCCGATCCCAGGAGAGAGACCAATGATGAGGCTCAAGGTGTGGCTCGCAGTGTTCGCAGCGGTCCTTGTCGCCGCGATCGCCCTACCGGCTGGCGCTGACGCGGCGCTACCGGTTCCCTTCGGCAAGGCGGCACTGGCCGACTTCGCCTTCCACGAGGTGTTCGCGCCGACCACCGTCGCGGGGGCGAACACCAACTGCAGCCCGAGCCCGTCCCATCCCTACCCAGTCGTGCTCGTCCATGGCACAGCCGAGGACGAGGGCTCCAACTGGGTCTCGCTCGCGCCATTGCTCGCGAACAACGGCTACTGCGTGTACGCCTTCAACTACGGCGAAACGAGCCTCTCGCTGTCCGGACGCGTCGACGCGCTCAACTACATCCAGCACTCGGCGCAGGAACTCTCTGAATTCATCGACGCGGTGCTCTCGAAAACACGTGCACCGAAGGTGGACATTGTGGGCCACTCGCAGGGCGGCATGATGCCCAACTACTACCTCAAGTTTCTCGGCGGGGCGAGCAAGGTCAACCTGCTGCTCGGGCTCGCGCCGAGCAACCACGGCACGACGGTCGACGGCCTGACGACGCTGCTGGAACAGATCCCGGGCTCGTCGCTGCTCGGGGGTCTGCTGGCGCTCGTGGGGGCGCCGTCGATCCCCCAGCAGCTGGTCGGCTCGGCGTTCGAGACGCACCTGTTCAGCGGCGGCGACACGGTCCCCGGTCCGCGCTACGTCGTGATCGAGACCACTCACGATGAGGTCGTCACCCCGTACACCAACGCCTTCCTGAGCGGCCCCGACGTGTCGAACATAACCATCCAGGATCAGTGCCCGTCCGATCCCACGGAGCACATCGGGCTAACGGAGGACTCGCCGGCGCTGCAGAACGTGCTCAATCAGCTGAGCGCGAGGCCCGATCCGTCGTTCACCGCCACGTGCACCAACTTCGGGGCGGCGATCTGAGGCGTTCGGCCGCGTGCGCCGCGTCGTCGTTCTTCGAGTTCGAGCGCGAGGCGGTTCAGCGTCTGTTTGAGTTCTTCGAGGCCGCCGATCCCGTCGTTGGCATCGCGTGATGCCTGTTCGTATTTGCCGATGTCCGACTGGAGGTTGACGACGATCCCGAGGCCGGCGGCGGCGTCGCACGCTTCGTTGGCACGTTCGTCATGGCGGTACAGGCGGCTGCACTGCCGGTCGAGGTGAGTCAGGCGGCGATCGAGGTGCTCTTCCTCGTGCCTGAGTCGCTCGCCAAGCGCGGTGACGTGGCGGGCTTTGACCGAGATCTGATGTTCCACGCGAACTATCTGGCGTTCCAGAGACTTCAGGGGAGGATCCTCGGCGGCAGACGCGTTGGCCACCCCGATAGGCGTGAGACCAATCGCCAGGCACACAATGCAGGCGCATCGCGCCTTCAAGCCTCTCACCCCAACCCCCTCGACGTTCCCCTCCGACATCGCCTATCCCCTCGACTCGGCAAGCCGTTCGGCGGCTGCGCGGGCCTCGTCGATGTCGGCGTACTGAGTGGCCCGTACGATCATGCCCTCTACCCATACTGCGACGGCTGCGTAGCGCGTCGCAACGTGACCTTGGCTGGCTGCCGGACGGGCGTTCTGGCGGATCACGGAAAAAGTGACTCCGTTGCCGAGATCGTGTCTCTCCTCGGCCTTCATCTCGAACTCCTCGTAAGCGCCGAGCCAGTCTTCGGCGAAGCCGCGTATTGCGGCCCGCCCCTCGAACGTTCCCATTCCGACTGGCGAGAGGTCCCAGACTGCATCGGGCGCGAAGATGCTCACCATCGCATCAAGGTCGCCGCTGTTCACAGCTTCACTCGAGCGGCGACCAAGCTCGACCAGGTCGGGGGTCGTGGGCTCCTCGGGCATCAGACAGGCAAGTATCCCGGCTGCACGTCACGGCTGTTTTGCGAAAGCCGAGCGAGCGTTCACGCTGGACGCGAGCAGACGTCCGCGTGAGATGGACACGAGCACTCGCGTGCAGAAGAGCCGAGACTTCCGCAACGCGCCGTGTAAGCAGGCGTCTCTGTGCCCTCGGCCGACACACCCCTCTTCGTCCAACTCAGGCGTCTCGCCGGGGTCTCGGGCGGCGCCTGCTTTCCGCGCATTGGGGGACCGGTCGCTGTTGCACCGTCACGCTCGTCCTGTCACGAAGAGAGGTCTGCTGCGCGCACGGATTCGTCTTTGCGTCGGGCTCGGGTGGGTCGTGAGCCGGGGAGTGGTGGGTCGGTGGCAGCGAGGCCTGCGACGAAGATTCTGGCTTGTCGGCGCGCGAGTTGGTCCCAATCAGCTGCGTGCGGGAGTGGTTGGGCGAGCATCGCTCCGGTGATGATGATGTCGATCGGGGTGGCGTCTGGTCGGATGGTCCCGTCGCGGCGTCCCCGGGCGAGGACCTGCTCGAGTAGCTTCCTGATCTCTGTTCGAAGCGCGACGATCTTCTCGTCATGGATGACGGGGCCGCCGTGGAGGGGGAGGATCAGCTCATTGCGGGCCGTGATCGTCCGTTCGAAGAATTGCGCGAGTGCCGCGCGGGCCGGCTCGTCGCTCAGCGCGGCCGCGCGCGCGTGCTCTAGGACGAGCTGGAAGGAGCGCAATGTCAGAGCCGCGAGGAGGGCCGGGCGCGTCGGGTAGTGGCGGTAGAGGGTTCCGATCCCGACGCCCGCCTCGTCGGCGATCGTTGCCATCGGCACTGTCTCGCCGTCGCGTCTGACCGCGATCGTGGCGGCGGCGAGGATGCGTTCACGATTGGCTGCAGCGTCACTTCGCAGCCGCCGGGCATCGCGCCGTGCCTGTGTCGGTGCTTCGGACATCCCGGAGGGGATCGTGCCACTTAGCGACAAACGGGGGGCTCGCGTTCGGTAGGCTCCAGGTCATAAGCGGACGATTTCGACCGCTTAGCCCACGATAGAGGAGCGCCGATGAACGACACCTCACCCGCCGAGTCGAAGCCTCCAGGGCCGGTCCCCGCCGATGACCCTGGGCGGGTCCTGACGCACGTGAGCCCCGACACCGATGACTCGTTGCCTCACCTCGGCGTGGTTGGCGACACCTACACCATCCTTGTGTCCGGGGCCGACACCGCTGGGCGCTACACGTTGATCGACATGCACGTCCCGCCGGGCGGCGGGCCGCCGCCCCACCGGCACGACTTCGAGGAGATGTTCACCATTCTTGACGGCGAGATCGAACTCACGTTCCGCGGCGTCAGCGCCGTTGCAACGGCCGGCGAAACGATCAATGTGCCCGCCAACGCCCCGCACGTTTTCCGGAACGTCTCCGAACGCCCTGCGCGACTGCTGTGTCTCTGCTCTCCCGCAGGCCAGGAGGAGTTCTTCAAGGAGGTCGGCGTGCCGGTCGCGCACCGAACCGAGGTTCCACCGGCGCTCGACGATGCTGCCACTGGCGCGTTCATCGCCAAGGCGAACGCACTCGCCCCGAAGTACCGGACCGAACTGCTGCTCGGCGAGCCGAAGTCCTGATCTCTGGAAGAACCGATCGAGACAACCGTGAGCCAGCAACAGCGCGATGCCCTTGACCAACTGCTGCGAGACGCGCCGCTCGATCTCGGCGGCGACGTAGCCGAGCGACGGGTCATCCTTGAGGAGATGATGGCGGCGAGCCCGGTGCCCGCCGATGTCACGACATCGGCCGGGAGCCTCGGCGGGATCCCTGTCGTCAACGTCGCGCCAGATAAGGAGTGCGCGATTCCAGGGCAAGGATCTCGCGGGCTGGGCGCGGTGTGATCAGGTCGCCGAGACGGCGTGCATCGTTGTCGTGCCGCCGTTTAGGCTTACCTTCAGCTTCGCCGCCACCGCTCGATGGGCGTTGCCCGCCAGGTGCGAGCGTCCAGCGGCGGTGAGGTGCATGACCACGCTCGAGCCCGTCCCGGCCTGCAGCGAGAAGCTCCCCTCGGCCAGCACGAGCGTCGTCACATGGTGATGGCTGACGACACGCAAGAGCAGCTGCAGCGTCCCTCTGCACGGACCTCCGGAGCAATTCAACCGGACGGTGGTCCGATGGTGGGAGGTGAGGACACGCGAGGCGGCGGTGACGAGGGGGACAACGGTGATGCTGGGGAGGACGCCGCCGGTGGGAGATGGTGGCGTAGCAGGCGGGGTTGCAGGCGGCGTTGCAGGCGGAGGCACGGGAATCGGGATGCCGGCCGTCTTCACCCACAGCCATCCCATCACGTTAGTCGCGGTCACCTTGCACTGGAGCTGGTGGCCAGCATCCGCAGTCTGAACCGTATAGGTAGCGGACGTTGCTCCGGCTACCGCTTCGCCTTCCCTCAACCATTCGACAGAGAGGGTGGGTGCCGGCACGCCGCTGTAGGAGCCCTCTTCGCAGGTGAGGATCCCGCCGACTGTGGCATTGCCCGTGACCCGCGGCGCCACGATCTTTCTCGGCAGCGCCGGCAGCACCGCGTCCACATTGAGCGCGTCGCCTTCGGGAGCCGTTACTTTCACCGGCGTCGCGTCGGATTCGGAGAAGGCCTGATCGTAATACTCGGCGGGGCCTTCTGCGAGGAAGGCGACGGTATAGGAGCCGGTCGGCAGCCCGGCAATCGTGTAGTTGCCCGAGGGAGCCGTGGGCGCGCAGGAGATGACGTTCTCTCCTTCGCCGAACGCACAGACCAGTGTGTCGCCTGAGGGCGCGCCGGTTTCGCCGCTGGTCACCGTGCCCTCGACCTCGGCGCCGAGGGCCATCGCCGCGTTGATGCCTTCCTGCTTCTCTTCAGCTTTTACCGCGATCGGGTCGGCGGCTTCGAAGGAAGTCTCGTTTTCGTAGTACTGGGTGAGGTAGTTCAGCCCGCTGCCCGGCGTCGCGCGGAAGCCGACCTTGAAGGACCCGATGGGCAGGCCGGTGATTAGATACGCGCCGCCGGAGTCGGTTTCCGCGCAGGCCATGGCTTGGCTGTTCACGCCCCAGGCGCAGACTTCGATACCGGCGAGCATCGCACCGCCCAGGGCTCTTGTGACGTGACCTTCGACTTCGCCGCCCTTGCTCAACTCTGCGTCGATCCCGCTGACGCGTTGACCCGATGCGACATTGACCAGCAAGCTTCCTTCGAACGTTTCCGCTTCGGGGTAGTACTGCGTGATGTAATCGAGCGTCCCGTTGAACGGAGTCGAGAATTCGACAGTGTATTCGCCAGCGGTAAGCCCAGTGATCGAGTAATCCCCACTGACAGTGCTGAGTGAGCACTCGGGGGCGGCGCCTTCTCCTTCTTCTTCTGCTTCTTCGAAGGGTCCCGACTTGTAGGCGCAGACTTCAATGCCGGCGATCCCCGTGGCTTTGACCGCGTCGCGGACCGTCCCTTCGATCGAGGCGGTGCCGGCGATCGCGGGCCTGACTGCTGCGAGATGGCTGAGTCGGGCCTCGTGGGTACGCAGTGCGCGCGGCGTGAACCCACCCCAGCGCAACGCCGATCGGCCACCGTGGAGGTGGCTCGCCTGGGCTCCGCTCGCGAACAGCAGCAGGGCCGTAGGAAGGATCACGAGCACGCTCTCCAGCATGCGGCGCACCTCTTTGACGCTCCCTGCTTCAAGCGGCCTCTTGCTCGGCACGGTTCCCCCCTTGCCTGTTCGTAGCTTGGGCCGCGCACGACCACGGGCGCGCAAGATACCACATGTCTGAATGTTCAAGCCCGATGGGGCATCCGCGATACGCACGCCGCCTCGATGAACAGTCTGAAATGGCAGTTGGTGGCAGACGAGCACTCCAACGACCGACCTCAAGCCTCAACGGACGAAGCCTCCAAACCCCGCATCCCGCTCCAGCAAAGGCTTTCCAACAACGCGCCCGGCAAGATTCGAACTTGCGACCTCTCGCTCCGGAGGCGAGCGCTCTATCCACTGAGCTACGGGCGCGGGAGCACGATTCTACGGCGCGGCCGTTGCCGCCCGTGTCTTGCCCGTGTCTCGCCTGTGGCAGCTCGCACGTGCTTGTCCCAGCGGTAAGCTCTGCGGACAAGGACGGCCGACCGAGGGGGCAAGGGTACGATGTACCGACCAGTGGCGCTGCTTGTGGGAGTCGTCGCGATGGCAGCGACGCTGATCCCGTCTGCGGACGCGGCCGCATCCAGTGTGCCTGCCGCTGTGGCTCACGACGCCGGTGCGATGGCGGCAACGATTCGCGCACAGGCGCGGCCGAGCGCAAGCACCCACGTGGAAAACCAGGCGGAGGCGGGCGGTGGTCATCTGCTCGTGGTCTCGGTGCGCGCCGGGAGCGGGGGATCGTTCAAGAACCCCGGCCTCTATCAGATGCGGCTGTTGACCGGCCGCAAAGGCGAAGTCGCCTACGCACGCGTCTGGGAGTACACGGCGCCGGCGAACTACAAATGGGGGCAGGGAGGACTCGGCCTGCTGTACGGCTTCGCGATCACGCCCAGCGGCTCACAGTGGCGGGTGCAGGTCGCCTATCCGTATCGTCCGCACCGCTACTACAACGAGTTCAGCTACAGCACCGGCCGGATCGCGGGATCGCCCAAAGAACCGGCGCTGACGCTGCCGATTCTCACCTCGCTCTACGGCGAGGCGGCATCGGTTCTGGCGAGCGCGACGCGCCACGCACCTGTGGCCGAAGCGCGCTATCTCGACCCTGGGTTGCCCCCGGCGCCGTAACCGCGCGACTCCCAGGCTGCGAGCGAGCCGGCGGACGTTCGTCGCCGCTACCGTTGCGAGCATGGATCTGTCGCTGTTCTTCGCAGGCACCGCCGGTTCGGTGCCGAGCGCCCGGCGGGGGCTGCCGGCGGCGCTCCTGCGCCGCGGCGGCGACCGCGTGCTGTTCGACTGCGGCGAAGGCACGCAGCGCCAGCTGCTGCGCTCCGTTGGCCTGCTCGATCTCGACAGTGTCTTCATCACGCACTTCCACGCGGACCATTGGCTGGGGCTGCCCGGCATGCTCAAGTCCTTCGCGCTGCGTGAACGCACCGAGCCGCTGAGCGTGTACGGCCCGGCGGGCCTGCAGGCGCTGATGGCGGAGATGCGCATCATATTCGGGCGCCTGCCCTACAAATGCGACATCGTCGAGCTCGAGCCGGGGGAGGCGGTGCAGCGTGACGGATACGTGATCGCGGCGATCCCCGTGCTCCACAAAGGCGGCTCGGCGTTCGGCTACGCGATCGTCGAGGAGCAGCGGCCCGGCCATCTCGATCCGCGCCTCGCCGAGGAGCTCGGCGTCAAACCGGGACCCGACTTCGGCCGGCTGCAGCGCGGCGAGACCGTCGGGGGCGTCAAGCCCGAGCAGGTGATGGGCCCGACCAGGGAGGGACGCAAGGTCGTCCTCTCCGGTGACACCGCGCCGTGTGAGGCGCTCGCGATCGCCGCCTATCAGGCCGATCTGCTGGTGCACGAGGCGACGTTCCTGGAGGAGGACGCGGAGCGCGCGCGTCAGACGTTGCACAGCACCGCGCGCCAGGCTGCCGAACTCGCGCGCGACGCCGAGGTGCGGCTGCTCGCGCTCACGCACGTGTCCAGCCGCTACGCCGGCGGCGAGCTGCGCGAGGAGGCGAGCGCGATCTTCCCCGCCACCGAGGCCGCCCGCGACTTCGACACGATCGAGGTGCCGTTCCCCGAGCGCGGCGGCGCGACGCTCGTGCGCTGGTCCGAGCGCGTCGCCCGCGAGCGCGCGCAGGCGGAAGCGTCCGCGGCTCCCGGCGCGCCGCACGCGCAGGCTCCAGCGAGCGCGTCGCCCGCGCAGGCCGAGCCTGTCGCATCCCCTTGATACATTGCCGTTGCTCCTTTAATCCGGTCCCGTGAGGCCAGGAAGGAAACGATGGCAGCAGACGAGAAGGTGGTCCTCCACGAGGAGGAAGTAGCGCGGGCGCTGACGCGCATCGCCCACGAGATCCTCGAGCGCAACCCCGATGAGCCGGCTCCGGCGCTTGTCGGCATCCACCGTCGCGGCGCGTTCCTCGCGCATCGCCTGCACGTCCTGCTCGAGGAGCTGCTGGGCACTGACGTGCCGCTCGGCGACCTCGACATCGGCTTCTACCGCGACGACGTCGGCACGCGCCCCGACGCGCCGGTGCTGCACGCCTCGCACATCGACTTCGACATCACGGGGCTGACGGTGGTGATCGTCGACGACGTTCTGTTCACCGGGCGCACGGTGCGCGCCGCGATCGAGGCGCTGTTCGCCTACGGGCGTCCGCAGCGCGTGCAGCTGGCGGTGCTCGTCGATCGCGGCCACCGCGAGCTGCCGATCCGCCCCGACTACATCGGCAAGAACCTGCCGACGTCGAGCAGCGAGCACGTGTCGGTGCGCGTGCGCGAGCTGGACGGCATCGACGAGGTCGCGATCGCCCTGGGCGCGCATGACGGCGCTGGGTCGGCGTCCTCGGTCGCTCGCGTGCAAAGCACGCCACGCTCCCTGCGTCCTGGACCAGCTTGTCCTGCGCACCCAGGGTCGCGCATGTCGGAGTCGGCATGAACCACCTGATCTCGATCGAGGATCTCGAGCGCGCCGACATCGAGCGCATCGTCAGCCAGGCGGAGCGCTTCGCGGAGGTCTCAGACCGTGAGATCAAGACCGTGCCGGCGCTGCGCGGGCGGATGGTGCTGAACCTCTTCTACGAGTCCTCGACGCGTACCCGCAGCTCCTTCGAGCTCGCCGCCAAGCGCCTGTCCGCTGACGTCGTCAACTTCGCAGCGAGCGGCTCGAGCGTCGAGAAGGGTGAGTCGCTGAAGGACACCGTGCTGACGCTCAGCGCGCACAAGCCCGACGCGATTGTGCTGCGCACGCCGTGGGCAGGCGCTGCGGAGCTCGTGTCGAGATGGTGCAGCGCGGCGATCGTCAACGCCGGCGACGGCAAGCACGAGCACCCCACACAGGCGCTGCTGGACGTCTACACGCTGCGTCGGCGCGTCGGCGCGATCGACGGCTGCTCGATCTGGATCGTCGGCGACGTCGCGCACTCGCGCGTCGCCCGCTCGAACGTGCTCGCGTTCCAGCGCATGGGCGCCAAGGTCACCGTCGCGGGTCCGCCGACGCTGATCCCGCGCGGCATCGAGCAGCTCGGCTGCGAGGTGCGCTACACGCTCGACGAGCTCCCCTCGGCCGACATCGTGTACGCGCTGCGGATGCAGAACGAGCGCATGAACGAGACCTGGGTGCCGTCGATCCGCGAGTACGCCAGCTGGTACCAGATCAACGGTGCGCGCCTGTCGCCGCACCAGATCCTGATGCACCCGGGGCCGGTCAACCGCGGCGTCGAGCTCTCGGGCGAGGTCGTCGACTCGCCACAGGCGGTCATCACCGCCCAGGTCGAAGCCGGCGTCGTCGTCCGCATGGCGGTGCTCTACGAGCTGCTCGCCGGGGCGCGCGAACCGCGCGCGCTAGGTGACGGCGCGCGCGAGCCGGCCGGCGTCAGCGCGCTCGGGAGCCAGCCCGGGTGAGCCCCGTAGACGCGCTGATCAGCGGGCGCCGGGCGCCCGCGGAGCTGTTGCTGCGCGACGTGCACGTGCTCGACCCGCGCGCCGGGATCGACGCTCGCCACGACGTCCGCGTCAGCGGCGGCGTGCTCGCCGAGCTGGGCGCGCCCGGCGCGCTCGAGCCGCGCGCGGGGAGCGCCGGCGAGAGCGGGGGGGAGGGCGGCGAGGAGCTGATCGAGGGGCACGGGCGGCTGCGGCTGCTGCCGGCGTTCTTTGACCCGCACGTGCACCTGCGCACGCCCGGCCAGGAGCACAAGGAGGACATCGAGACCGGCACCCGCGCCGCCGCCGCCGGCGGCTTCGGCGCGGTGATCGCGATGCCCAACACCGATCCCGTGCTCGACTCCGCGCCGCTGCTGCGCTCGCTGCGGGACACCGCCGCGCGCGAGGCGCGCGTGCCCGTCGGCTTCCTGCCCGCGATCACGCGCGGCCTCGCCGGCGAGCAGCTCACCGAGATGGCCGAGCTCCGGCAGGAGGGGGCGCTGGGCTTCACCGACGACGGGCACCCGGTGCAGAGCGCGGGCATGCTGCGCAAGGCGCTGCAGTACCAGCGCCTGTGCGGCGGCGTGCTGTCGCTGCACGAGGAGGACCGCACGCTCTCGCGCGGCGGCGCCATGCACGAGGGCGCCGTCAGCGCCGCGCTGGGGATCGGCGGCATTCCGAGCGTCGCCGAGTCGACGATGGTCGCGCGCGACGCCGCGCTCGCCGGTCACGAGGGCGCGCGCGTGCACTTCCAGCATTTGTCAAGCGCCGCGTCGGTCGAGGCGATCGCCGCCGCCAGGCAGCGCGGCTGGCGGGTCAGCGCCGAGGTCTGCCCGCACCACCTGCTGCTGACCGAGCAGGACGTTCGCACGATGGACACGCGCATGAAGATGTACCCGCCGCTCGCCACCGAGGCCGATCGCGTCGCGCTCGTCGAGGGACTGCGTGCCGGCACGATCGACTGCGTCGCCACGGACCACGCGCCGCACGCGCGCGAGGAGAAGGAGGTGCCATTCGAGCAGGCGCCGATGGGCAGCACCGGCCTCGAGACGGCGTTCGCGGCGCTGCACACAGGCCTCGTGCTCCCCGGCGTGATCGACCTGGCGCTGCTGGTCGAGCGCATGACCGCCGGCGCGGCGCTGTTCGAGCTGCCGACACCCACGGTCGCGGTTGGCGCCCCGGCGAACTTGACCCTCGTCGACCTCGACGCGGTGTGGGTCGCCGGCGAGCACGGCTGGGAGAGCCGCTCGGAGAACTGCTGCTTCGCCGGGCGGCGCCTGCAGGGCCGCGTGCTGATGACGCTCGCCGCCGGCGCGCTCGCGCACCGCGATCGGGCGCTCGCGATGGTGGCCGCCTGATGGGCCTGCTCGAGCGCGACCGCGCCGCGCTGGTCGTGGTGGATGTCCAGGAGGGCTTTCGTTCCTACGCCACGTTCGCCGCCGTCGCCGGCGCGTGCGCCAAGCTCGTGCAGGCGGCGCGGATTCTGCAGCTGCCGACGCTCGTCAGCGAGCAGTACCCCAAGGGCCTCGGTCCGAGCGCGCCCGAGCTCGGCCTGCAGGACGAGCCGCGGATCGAGAAGACCGTGTTCTCAGCCGCGCGCGCCGAGGGCTTCGACCTCGGCGGCGCCGAGCAGGCGCTGGTGTGCGGCATCGAGGCGCACGTGTGCGTCAGCCAAACCGTGCACGACCTGCTCGCCGACGGCATCGAGGTGCACGTGCCCGCCGACGCCGTCGGTTCGCGCCACCAGCTCGACTACGAGCGCGGGCTCGAGCGCATGGAGCGCGCGGGCGCCGTCGTCAGCACCGTCGAGGCGGCGCTGTTCGAGCTGCTCGAACGCGCCGGCACGCCGGAGTTCAAAGCCGTCCAGAAGCTGGTCATCTGAGATGGCCGCCGCGACCGCCTACGTGCTGCTCGAGGACGGCACCCGCTTCGACGGCGAGGCGTGCGGCGCCGTGGAGCCCGCCCGTCCCGCGGTCGGCGAGATCGTGTTCACGACGGGCATGTCCGGCTACCAGGAGTCGATGACCGACCCGTCGTTCGCCGGCCAGCTGATCGCGTACACGTATCCGCACATCGGCAACTACGGCGCCAGCGCGCAGGCGATGGAGTCCGAGCGCGCGTGGGCGCGCGCGGCGATCATGCGCGAGGCGCGCAACGACGAGGACGCGCCGAGCGCCGAGCGCGGCTGGCTCGACTGGCTCAGCGACTGCGGCGTGCAGGCGATCAGCGGCGTCGACACGCGCTCGCTGGTGATGCACATCCGCCAGGCCGGCTCGATGCGCGGGGGTGTGTTCCCCGCCGCGGTCAGCGTCGCGCAGGCACGCGATCTGATCAACGCCGAGCCGCCGATGGCGGGCCGTGATCTCGTGCGCACGGTCACGCCCGAACGCGTCACCCATCACGGTGGCGGCGGCGCAGGCCCGCGCATCGCCGTGATCGACTCCGGCATCAAGGCCTCGATGGTGCGCGAGCTGGTGGCGCGCGGCGCGCGTGTGTCGCTGCACCCGTGCACGACCAGCGCCGCGCAACTGCTCGCCGAGGACCCCGACGCGATCTTCCTGTCGAACGGCCCCGGCGACCCCGCGGCGCTGTCCTACATCGTGCAGACCGTCCGCGAGCTCGTCGGCATCAAGCCCGTGTGGGGCATTTGCCTCGGCCACCAGCTGCTGTGCCGCGCGGTCGGCCTCGAAACGTTCAAGCTGCCGTTCGGCCACCACGGCGCCAACCATCCCGTCCGCGACCTGCAGACCGGGCGCGTCGAGATCACCTCCCAGAACCACGGCTTCGCGGCGCTCGGGCCCGGCGGCGCGCGCACGATCGACAGCGAGCAGCCGGTGCGCTGGGAGACAGACTTCGGCGCCGCCGCGCTCTCGCACGTCAACCTCTATGACCGCACCGTCGAGGGCCTCGAGCTGCTCGACGTGCCCGGCGGGACCGTCCAGTACCACCCCGAGGCCGGACCCGGCCCCCACGACAGCCTGTACCTGTTCGACCGCTTTCTGGAGAGGATCCAGGAGGCAGCATGAACGCCGGCGATCAGATTTTTATGAGGACCCCTCAAGGGGGTCCTGCGCGTGGTCGCGCGCGGCTCCGACGGGGCGTCGCCTGATGCCTCGCCGCGACGACATCCACAAGATCCTGATCCTGGGCTCCGGGCCGATCGTGATCGGGCAGGCCGCCGAGTTCGACTACTCCGGCGTGCAGGCGTGCAAGGTGCTGCGCGAGGAGGGCTACGAGGTCGTGCTCGTCAACTCCAACCCCGCGACGATCATGACCGACCCGGAGTTCGCCGACGCGACCTACATCGAGCCGCTGCTGCCCGGGCCGGTCGCGCAGGTGATCGAGCGCGAGCGCCCCGACGCCCTGCTGGGCACGCTGGGAGGTCAAACCGCTCTGAACTTGTCCAAGGAGCTGCACGACGACGGCACGCTCGAGCGTTTCGGCGTCGAGCTGATCGGCGCCAACTACGAGGCGATCGCCTGCGCCGAGGATCGCGAGCTGTTCCGCGACGCGATGGCGCAGGCGGGCCTGCGGATGCCCCAGAGCGAGATCGCCACCAGCCTCGAGGAGGCGCGCGCCGCGCTCACGGGCGCGAACGGTCAGAAGGGCTCCCTGGGGCTGCCGTGCATCGTGCGTCCCGCGTACACGCTCGGCGGGCGCGGCGGCGGCATCGCGCGCACCGTCGAGGAGTTCGAGCGGATCGTCGCGCACGGGCTCGAGGCCTCGCCGATCGGGCAGGTGCTGCTCGACGAGTCGGTCATCGGCTGGGGCGAGTTCGAGCTCGAGGTGATGCGCGACAACGCCGACAACGTCGTGATCGTGTGCTCGATCGAGAACGTCGACCCGATGGGCGTGCACACCGGCGATTCCGTCACCGTAGCCCCCCAGCAGACGCTCACCGACCGCCTCTACCAGCAGCTGCGCGACCAGGCGATCGCCGTCATCAGGGCCGTCGGCGTCGAGACCGGCGGCTCCAACGTCCAGTTCGCCGTCAACACCGACACCGAGGAGATCCTCGTCATCGAGATGAACCCGCGCGTGTCGCGCTCCTCGGCGCTCGCCTCCAAGGCGACCGGCTTCCCGATCGCCAAGATCGCGGCGCGCCTCGCCGTCGGCTACCGCCTCGACGAGATCAACAACGACATCACCGGCGTCACGCCCGCGTGCTTCGAGCCGACGATCGACTACGTCGTCGTCAAGTGGCCGCGCTTCGCCTTCGAGAAGTTCCCCGGCACCGACCCCACGCTGACCACGCACATGAAGTCCGTCGGCGAGGCGATGGCGATCGGGCGCACCTTCCAGCAGGCGTTCGCCAAGGCGCTGCGCTCGCGCGAGCTCGACAAGACGCCACAGCTCGCCGACGTCACAGACGAGGCGCTGCTCGAAAGCCTCGACACCCCGGGAGCCGCTCGCTATGAGACGGTGCTCGAGCTGCTCCGCCGCGGCGCGAGCGTCGAGTCCGTGCACGAGCGCACACGCATCGACCCGTGGTTCCTGCGCGAGCTGCGCGCTCTGGCGCTGCACCCAGCCGCGCCGTTCGCGGGCGAGCGCTCGTTCCGCTCGGTCGACACCTGCGCCGCCGAGTTCCCCGCGCGCACCCCCTACTACTACTCCGGCTGGGAGCGCACCCGCGCGAACGAGGTCCGTCGGGGGGAGCGCGAGTCGGTCGTGATCCTCGGCTCCGGGCCCAACCGCATCGGCCAGGGCATCGAGTTCGACTACTGCTGCGTGCACGCGGCCATGACCGTGCGCGCCTCCGGCCGCGACGCCGTGATGATCAACTGCAACCCCGAGACCGTCTCGACCGACTACGACACCTCCGACCGCCTGTACTTCGAGCCGCTCACGCTCGAGGACGTGCTCGCGGTCGTCGCGGTCGAGCAGCCGCTCGGGGTGATCGTGCAGTTCGGCGGGCAGACGCCGCTGAAGCTCGCCGCCGGCCTCGTCGGCGCCGGCGTGCCGCTGCTCGGCACCAGCGTCGACGCGATCGACCTCGCCGAGGACCGCGCGCGCTTCGGCGCGCTGCTAGACCGCCTCGGCTACAAGGCGCCGCCGTACGCCACCGCCGGCTCCCTGCAGGAGGCGCTCAAGCGCGCCGACCTCGTCGGCTTCCCGCTGATCGTGCGACCGTCCTACGTGCTCGGCGGCCGCGCCATGGAGATCGTCTACGCCCACGACGGCCTCGCCGACTACCTGCGCCGGGAGGTCGGCGGCGGCGGCTCTGTCGCCGCCGGCGCGCCCGCCGCCGGGTCCGGTCACGACGCGACCCACGCTCAGAGCCCGGAGGGCTCTCCCTCGATCTTCTTGGACCGGTTTCTGGAGGACGCCACCGAGGTCGACGTCGACGCCCTCTGCGACGGCACCGAGGTGTGGATCGGCGGCATCATGCAGCACGTCGAGGAGGCCGGCGTGCACTCCGGCGACAGCGCCTGCGTGCTGCCGCCGCACTCGCTCGGCGAGGAGATGCTCGAGCAGATCCGCACCGCCACGCGCGAGATCGCGCTCGCGCTCGGCGTCGTCGGGCTGCTCAACGTGCAGTACGCCGTCGCCGCCGGCGAGCTGTACGTGATCGAGGCCAACCCGCGCGCGTCGCGGACGGTCCCGTTCGTGTCCAAGGCGATCGGCCTGCCGCTCGCCAAGCTCGCCTGCCGGATCATGCTCGGCGAGCGCATCGCCGACCTCGAGCTCCCGCAGGCGCGCCAGGGGATCGGCTACGGCGACCACGTCTCCGTCAAGGAGGCCGTGCTGCCGTTCGACCGCTTCGAGGGCTCAGATGCCCTGCTCGGCCCCGAGATGCGCTCCACCGGCGAGGTCATGGGCATCGCGCGCGACTTCCCCACCGCGTTCGCCAAGGCGCAGGCCGCCGCCGGCGTGCCGCTGCCGAGCCACGGCACCGTGTTCATCACCGTCACCGACTCCGACAAGGCCGGCGCCTTCGCGATCGCGCAGAGCCTGCACGAATGCGGCTTTCGGATCGTCGCCACGCGCGGCACCGCCGAGGCGATTGCGCGCATGGGCGTGCCCGCGCAGGCGCTCAACAAGATCGCCGAGGGCTCCCCGCACGTGCTCGACTGGATCGAGCGCGGCGACGTCCACCTCGTCGTCAACACACCCACCGGTGTCGGCGCCCGCAGCGACGGCTACGAGATCCGTCGCGCCGCCGTCGCCCACGGCATCCCGTGCCTGACCACGCTCGCCGCCGGCATCTCCGCCGCCCGCGCCATCGCCAGCGCCCATCGCAACGGCGACGTCGGCGGCGTCGGCGGCGGCCAGATCCTGTGCCTGCAGGAGCTGCACGGCTCCAAGCGCGAGCCGCGGGCCGCGCGCGGGGCGCAGCGTGGGGCGGGGGAGGAGCGCGCGGCCAGCACCGACGGAGCCGGGGTGGCGTGAGCGAGGCCCCCTTCGGCCGGCGCCTGCTCGAGGTCACCGGCAACGACGAGCTCGGCGCCTATCGCGTGCTGCGCGTGCTCGATCCGCAGATGTGTGGGCCGCGCGGAGCCACGCCGGAGCCGGGGCAGTTCGCGATGATCGCCGCCGCCGAGCACTGGGGCGGGGGCGAGCAGCAGCGACCGTACCTGCCGCGCGCGTTCTCGATTGCGCGCCTCGCCGGCGAGGAGTGCCACTTCCTGCTCGAGGACGTCGGCCCCGGCACGCGACGGCTGTGCGAGCTGCGAGCCGGCGACCGGCTGTGGGTGCTCGGGCCGCTCGGGCGCGGCTTTCAGCTGGGGGGGCGGGAGCCCGATCAACGCCGTGCGCTGCTCGTCGGCGGCGGCGTCGGCATCGCGCCGCTCGCGATTCTCCAGGACACGCTCGATCGCGACACCACCGTGCTGCTGGGCTTTCGCGACCGCGCGCGTGCCGCGGGCGCCGCGCTGCTGCGCGATGCCCACGTCGCCAGCGACGACGGCTCGGTCGGGCACCACGGCCTGGTCACCGAGCTGCTCGCCGCCGAGCTCGAGCGCGACCCCCACGCCGTCGTCTACGCGTGCGGGCCCGCCGCGATGCTCGAGGGCGTCAGGGCGATCTGCGAGCAGCGCGCCACGCCCGCCCAGCTCGCGCTCGAGGCCGGCATGGCGTGCGGCTTCGGCGCGTGCTTCGGCTGCGTCGTCGCGCGCCGCGACGGCGGCTATCTGCGCGTATGCGTCGACGGGCCCGTCGTCGACGCCGCTGAGCTGGAGCACGTCGATGCGCATGCGGGAGCGCCGGCGTGAGCCTGCGATCTACGCGAAACGCGGCGACAGCGTGAGCATCGAGTTCTGCGGGCTGACGCTCGCGCACCCGATCATCAACGGCTCGGGAACCTTCGACGCGATCGCCGCGCAGCGCGTGTTCGGCGCGCAGCTGCACGAGCGCTTCCCGTTCGCCGCCTACGTCTCCAAGACGATCACGCTCGAGCCGCGCGCCGGCAACCCGCCGCCGCGGCTGTGGGAGACGCCCGCCGGCCTGATCAACTCGATCGGCCTGCCCAACAAGGGCCTCGAGCGCTACCTCGCCGAGGACCTGCCGGCGCTCGCCGAGCTGCCCGTGCCGCTGATCACCAACGTCATGGGCGCCAGCGCCGAGGAGCTCTCGATCCTGCTCGACGCGTGCGACGCGCGCGCCGAGATCGCCGCGATCGAGCTCAACGTGTCCTGCCCCAACGTCAAGACCGGCCTCGACATCGGCGCGGACCCCGTCCAGCTCGAGGAGGTCATGCGCGCTGTCCGCCCGTGCACCGGCAAGCCGCTGATCGTCAAGCTCACGCCCAACACCGCCGATGTCGGCGCCTGCGCGCTCGGCGCCGAGCGCGGCGGCGCCGACGCGCTGTCGCTGATCAACACGCTGCGCGCCACCGCGCTCGCGCCCCGTGCCCGTCGCGCGCCCGTCGGCGACAGCGCTCCGCGCGACGCCGCCGCGGCGTGGCTCGGCGGCGGCACCGGCGGCCTGTCCGGTCCCGCCATCCGTGCCGTTGCGCTCGCCCAGGTCGCCGCCGTCGCCACACGCGTCACGATTCCGGTTATCGGGATGGGCGGGGTGCAGAGCGTCTCGCACGCACAAGATCTACTCGACCTCGGAGCGACGCTTGTCGCCGTCGGCACCGAGAGCTTCCGCGATCCCGCCGCCGCCGCCAGGATCGCGGAGGGATTGCACGAAATGGCCACCCGCCGGGGCTGATTCGCGCGCCCGCGACGCCACGCGCCGGCGGCTCGGCGGGCCCGGCGGAGCACCCGCCCGCTAGTTGAGCACACAACCGGACCGCGCCGCCGGATGTTGCATGTAAAACCCCTGCAAACTGCGGATTCACACCATCCAGGAGCCTCGACGTATCTAGACCTCAACTCGAGGTCGAGGTGAATTCGCAGATTTCTGTTGATCGGCGCTCCGTGGTGTGTAGACTCGCCGCCCATGGCGCCGGCGACAGGAACGACGTCCTCAAGCACCTCCACAGCCCCTGAGCGATCGCTCAATCAGAGGATGGATGCGCTCGCCCGCGCAAACGAGATCCGCGTTCAACGCGCGCAGCTGAAGCGCGACCTCAAGTCCGGCCGGCGCTCGATTCACTCACTCCTGCTCGAGCCGCCCGAGTACGTCGAGACCGCCAAGGTCTTCGACATGCTGCTCGCCGTGCCCAAGTACGGGCGCGTCAAGGTCAACAAGATCCTCGCCCACTGCCGCATCGCGCCCAGCAAGACCATCGGCGGGCTCTCCGAGCGCCAGCGCAGCGAGCTCGTCTCCCTGCTGCACCACTGAACCGCCCGTCCGTTCCCACCGAGACCGTCACTAGGGTCCCGGCCATCGCGCGCGTGTTCGTCATAACGGGACCCTCGGGGGTCGGCAAGGGGACGCTCATCCGCGGGCTCATGCAGCGGCTGCCGCAGCTCGCGCTGTCGGTGTCCGCCACCACGCGCGCGCCACGCCCCGGCGAGCGCGACGGCATCGACTACCACTTCCTCAGCCGCGACGAGTTCGACGCGAGGGTCGCCGCGGGAGACTTCGTCGAGCACGCCGACTACGCCGGCCGCAGCTACGGCACGCTGCGCTCCGAGCTCGAGGATCGCGTCCGCGCCGGCGTGCCCGTAGTGCTCGAGATCGAGGTCCAGGGCGCGCGCCAGGTCCGCGCCGCGATGCCCGAGGCCGTCCAGGTGTTCATCGCGCCGCCCTCGCTCCCCGCGCTGCGCACGCGGCTGATCGGACGCGGCACCGACGACACGCAGGAGGTCGAGCGCCGCCTGCAGGTCGCAGAGCAGGAGCTCCACGCGCAGCCGGAGTTCGGCCACGTCGTCGTCAACGACCGTCTCGACGAGGCGCTCGAGCAGCTCACCGGGATCGTCGCCGGCGAGCTCGACTAGCTCTGCGCGCGCCCGCCGGGCGCCAGTCGTTCGAGCTGCAGCTGGCGGCTGCGCTCGCGAAAGCCCAGCGCGCGGTAGATCTCGATCGCGTGGTAGTCGGGATCGGCCGCAATCACCAGCGTCCGCGCCCCGAGCCTCGCGCGCGCGTGCTCGGCTGCGACGAACAGCAGGTGTGTCGCGAGCCCCTGACGGCGATGCGCGGGGTGGGTGTCGACCGACTGAAAGCGAGCCACGCCCTCGCCGGTCGCAAAGATCCCCAGCCCCGCCACCAGCTCGCCGTCGCGAAACGCGCCGAACCACGAGCCGTGGCCCGCCTCGCACACGCGTCGCACCGCCGCCATGCGACGCTCCATGTAGGTGCGTGCGCCGGGCTCCCCGTCGTGCTCCTCATCGGCTGTCAGCCCCAGCTCGATCGCTTGGCGCCAGTCTTCATCGTTCTGCAGTGGGCGCAGTTGCGCCAGCGGCCTGGCCTTTGCCGGGGTCGCGAGGCGGGGCGCGCTCAGCACGCAGGTGAGCTCCGCGCGCAGCCCGAGCGCTTGCAGCTCCGCGAGCGCAGCCGCGTCCGCCGGCTCGCCGTCCACTCCCAGCGCCACGTGGCCCGCCGCCGGGAACGCCTCTCTGAAGCGGTTCAGCCAGCGTTCAGCCTCGCCAGCGGCCGGCATCGTCCCCAACAGCAGGAAGTTGCCCCAGCGAAACCCCGGGTTCTCGGGTGTGCGCACGAGCACATGGTCCGCGCGCGTGAGGATCTCCGCGCCCTCGAGCTCACGCAGCCGCAGGTCTGTCCGCCACCCGATCGACTCCACGTGCACCGCCGGAGCATAGAAAGCGCTGCACTACACTGGGTGTCAAACCACGAAAGGCATCCGAAACCGTGATCTCCCCCCGCATCGACCGCCTGCTCGAGCAGGTCGACTCAAACTACGCCGGCGTGATCGTCGCCGCCAAGCGCGCGCGCCAGATCAACAGCTACTACCACAACCTCGGCGAGGGCACGTTCGACGAGTTCCCGCCCCCGATGGTCGAAACGGGCTCCAAAAACTACCTCACGATCGCCCTCGAGGAGGTAGCAGCAGGCAAGATGAAGTACCACTACCGCTGAGCCGATCGCTGGCCGGCACGATGCTGCGTCCTCGATCGCTCGTGTGCGGAGCACACTTCGCTCACTGCGTCCTTGCCTCGCTTGACCAGCGACCGGCTCAGCGGCGCAGTGTTCTTGTCGGGCGCGGCGGTCGCAACGGCCGCGCCAGCGCTTGCTAGGCGCGTCGCGGCCCTCTACAACCTGTAGCCATGGCGCGGATATTGCTCGGCGTGAGCGGCGGGATTGCCGCGTACAAGGCGCTCGAGCTGGTGCGCCTGGCGACGGCGGATGGGCACGCGGTGCGCGTCGTGCAGACGCCCGCGAGCCAGCGGTTCGTCGGTAGGGCATCGTTCGTCGCGCTGAGCGGCGCGCCGGTGCTTGTGAGCGAGTTCGAGCGCGACCCTGCGCACGGCGCGTTCCCGGACCAGTCGCCCGCGGCGCATGAGCCGTTCAGCCACCTCGAGCTGGTCGCCAACGCCGACGTGTATGTGATCGTGCCGGCGTCGGCGAACACGATCGCCAAGCTCGCCGCGGGTCTCGCCGACAACCTGCTGAGCAGCTGCGCGCTCGCGGCGCGCTGCCCGCTGCTGCTCGCGCCGGCGATGAACAACCACATGTACGAGCACGCCGCCACACAGGCGAATCTGCGCACGTTGCGCGAGCGCGGAGCGATCGTGGTCGAGCCGGAGGTCGGACGGCTGGCGTCCAAGGGCGAGCATGGTGTCGGACGCCTGGCGGAGCCCGCGCGCGTGCTCGCCGCCTGCGTGCAGGCGCTCGCGGCGAGCGCCGCCGGCGCAGAGGGCGGAGCTCACAGTGCCGGCTCGAGCCTTCACGGGCTGCGCGTGCTCGTTACCGCCGGCGGCACGCGCGAGCCGATCGACAGCGTGCGCTTCATCGGCAACAGCTCCTCCGGGCGCATGGGCTTCGCGCTCGCGCAGGCCGCGCAGGCGCGCGGCGCGGAGGTGACGCTCGTGGCCGCCAACGTCGCGCTGGCGACGCCAGCCGGGGTCACGCGTCGTGACGTCGTCACCGCGAGCGAGCTCGCGCTGGCGTGCGAGGAGGAGTTCCCGCGCTGCGACGTGCTGTTGATGGCCGCGGCGGTCGCCGACTTCACGCCCGCGGCGCCCGCCAACGGCAAGCTCAAGAAGGCCGAGCGCGAGCGTCTGGAGCTCGTGCTCGAACCGACGCGCGACGTGCTCTTGGGGCTCGCCGCGCAGCGCCACGACGGCCAGACGCTGGTCGGCTTCGCCGCCGAGCACGGCCCCGATGCCGTCGCGCTCGCACGCGGCAAGCTCGCCGCCAAGCGGCTGGACGCGGTCGTCGTCAACGACATCTCCCGCGCGGACATCGGCTTCGATGTCGACGCCAACGAGGTCACGATCCTGGTCGCCCCGGAGCGCCCGGACGCGAGCGGCCCGACGGACGACGAGCCCGCGCCGCCGGAGCAACACGTGCCGCGTGCCAGCAAGGCGCAGGTCGCCGAAGCGATCCTCGACGCCGTCGTGAGCGTGCGAAACGGCCGTTAAACTGGTGTCGATGGAGAGCGTTTACGACCTCTATCAGCGAGGCTGCGAGCTGCTCGATCACGGCGATCACCTGGCCGCGATCGTGCCACTCAGCAAGGCTCGCGACCTCGAGCCCGACAAGTCCTCGATCCGCGAGGCGCTCGGACGGGCGCTGTTCCACGCCCAGCGTTACGAAAGCGCTGCCGCGGAGTTCGACGCGGTCGCCTCGCGGACCCCCACCAACGACTACGCGCAGTTCTGCCTGGGGCGCTCGATGCAGCTGTTGGGACGCCATCGCGAGGCGTGCAAGCCGCTCGCGTTGGCGTGCTCCCTGGCCCCCGAGCGCGCCGACTATCGCCTCTACCGTGAACGCGCGCGCCGCGACGCGGAGCGCAATTGAGGTAGGTGCGAGCGAACGCCCCGCTGCTATCCTCGAACGAGAGCTTTCGTGCCCGCGTGCAGGCGCCGGCAGCAGTACCGAGAGTGGGCGCCCGCCCGCTTTTTTTGCGTAAGGACCCAGATGGAGAAGGACGATGACCACGTTGCAGACAGACATAGAGAGGCGTCTGGCCGATAGCGAGCCGGACATCGAGGTGCTGCTCGCCGAGGTTTCAGGCGGGCGCTGTCTACGCGTGTTCATCGACCACCCGGACGGGGTCACGCTCGCGATGTGCGAGCGCGTGACGCTGCTGCTGAACGACCTGCGCGAGCGCTACTCGCTCGAGGTCTCATCGCCCGGCATCGGGCGGCCGCTGACCAAGCCCGCGCACTTCCGTCGCTTCGTCGGACACCGCGCGCGCGTGCGCACGCGTCACCCGCGTCCGGGCGCGCCGCAGCTCGACGGCGAGCGGGCGGGCGGGGTGGGTGGGCGCCGATCAATGCGCAGCTTCACCGGGGAGCTGGTGGGCGCCTCCGAGGATGAGGTCACGCTCGCCGCCGACGGGGGCATCATCGCGATCCCCTACGCGGACATACATCGTTCGAACCTGATCGAGGAGTAAGGCATGTCACGCGAAATACTCGAGGCAATGCACGCGCTGGCGCGCGAGAAGGGCATCGAGCCTGAGAAGCTGATGATCGCGCTCGAGGACGCGCTGCTGTCCGCGTACAAGAAGCAGCCCGGCTCTGCCAAGTACGCGCGCGTCGAAATGGACCGCGAGACCGCCGACTTCAGGGTCATCGAACTGATCATCCCCGAGCGCCTGGAGGCGCACCTGATCGTCGAGACGATCGACGAGGAAACGACGATCGACCCCGAGACCGGCGAGATGCGCGAACCCGAGGAACCGGAAATCGATCCGAAGAAGTTCGCCGAATACCGCGACCAGATCGAGGAGCGCGACGTCACACCCGACGACTTCGGCCGGATCGCAGCGCAGACCGCCAAGCAGGTGATCCTGCAGCGCATCCGCGAGGCCGAGCGCGACATGATGTACGAGGAGTACCGCGACCGCGTCGGCGAGCTGATCACCGGCATCGTGCAGCAGTCCGACTCGCGCTACACGCTCGTGCAGCTGCGCGAACGCGTCGAGGCGCTGCTGCCCAAGTCCGAGCAGGTCGAGGGCGAGCGCTACGACCACTCGCAGCGGATCAAGGCCGTCATCAAGGAGGTCTCCCCGTCGACCAAGGGACCCGCGATCATCGTCTCGCGGCGCGATCCCGAGCTGATCAAGAAGTTGTTCGAGCTCGAGGTCCCCGAGATCGCCGACGGCCTCGTCGAGATCGCAAACGTCGCGCGCGAGCCCGGCTATCGCTCGAAGATCGCCGTCATCTCGCACACCGACGGCGTCGATCCTGTCGGCGCGTGCGTCGGCCCGCGCGGCTCGCGGGTGCGCATGGTCGTCTCCGAGCTGCGCGGCGAGAAGATCGACATCATCCCCTTCAACGACGAGCCCGCGCGCTTCGTCGCCAAGGCGCTGTCACCCGCGCGGGTGCGCGAGGTGCTCGTCGACGACGACGCCAAGCAGGCGACCGTGATCGTGCCCGACGACCAGCTGTCGCTCGCGATCGGCCGCGAGGGCCAGAACGCGCGCCTGGCCGCGCGCCTGACCGGCTGGCGCGTGGACATCCGCTCGGAGACCGAGTTCGCCGCCGAGGAGGCCGAGCACGGCTACGAGGAGGAGGAGGTGCAGGGGCGCTGCGCCGCGATCCTCTCCAACGGCCGGCGCTGTCCCAACGCTGCGCTTCCCAACTCGCGCTACTGCGGCCTTGAAAGCCACCAGGCGCTCGCCGCGATCGCCAGCGACAACGTCGGCGACCTCGCCTCCGAAGGTGGCGCCGGGGTGGCGCCAGCCGTAATCGAGCAGCAGGCCAGCGAGGCTGTCTCAGGGGAGCAGGCGACATAGCCCGAGAGCCCGGCCCTCAGGGCCATTCCCCCCTGCGCCGCTGCGTCGGCTGTGGGCGGTCTGCGCCGAAGTCAGAGCTGCTGCGCATCGCTGTTGCAGATCACACGGAAGTCGGCGTCGAGGGGCCTCGCGCGCGGCGCGCGATCGCCGATCCGGCCTGCACGCTCCCGGGACGCGGCGCATATCTGTGTCGTGACGGCGAGCGCGAGCTGCCGGTAAGCGACTGCGTTGCCCGCGCGGTCCGTCGTGGCGGGATCGCACGCGCCCTGCGCGCCAGGGTGACGCTCGACCCCAAGCTCGTAGAATCGGTATGAGGGTGGCGAAGCCGGACGCAGGCCGGCAAGCCAGGCCCATCTATTTTTCAAGGAGATCATGAGCAAGAAGCGCGTACACGAGATCGCAAAGGAGCAGGGTCTCTCGAGCAAGGAACTGCTCGAGAAGCTGAAGGCTGCCGGCATCGAAGCGAAGGCCGCGGCGTCCTCCGTCGAGGAGGGTGCCGCGCTGCGGGCGCTCGGCGTCGGTGCACCAGCGGCCCCCGCGAGCTCCAACGGCGGCTCGGCCGCGGCACCGGCCGCGCCCTCCGTGCCACAACCGAGCGCCACCGCAACGACGACCAAGGCAGCGCCGGCGACGCCCGCTGCCGCTTCGCCGGCAAGCGCCGCCGCTACGCCCCCGCCAGCACCTGCGGCAGCGACGGCCGCTGCGCCCGCTGCGGCCGCGGCCGCAACCGGCGCCCCGGTCGCGCCCTCGCCGGGCGGAGCGGCTCCCGTCGGATCGGCGGCTGCGGCGGCCGCCGCCGAGCGCGTGCGTCCCACGCGCGACTCGCGCACCGGCGAGCGCACGCCCGGTGACATCGGGCCCGGAGGACGTCGGCGCGTGGTGATCGACTCGCAGGCCTCTCGTCGCCAGCAGGGCGGACCGTCGAACCAGCCTCAGCGGCGTCCACGCCGTGGACGGCGCCGGCGCGGCACCTACGACGAGACGATCGCCCCGATCGACACCGCCGCGATGGAGGCCACCGATCTGATTCGCGTGAACTCCGGCTCGACCGTCAAGGACATCGCCGAGTACCTCGGCGTGGCGGTGCCAGAGGTGATCAAGAAGCTGATGTCGCTGGGCGAGATGGCGACGCTGACGCAGACGCTGTCCGATGACGCGATCCAGGTGCTCGCCGACGAGTTCGACAAGCAGATCGAGATCGTTCACGCGGCCGACGACGTCGAGGTCGAGCCGGTGTTCGAGGACGCCGAGGAGGACCTGATCGAACGCCCACCCGTGGTCACCATCATGGGACACGTCGACCACGGCAAGACCTCGCTGCTGGACGCGATCCGCGAGACCGAGGTCGTCGCCGGCGAGGCAGGCGGCATCACCCAGCACATCGGCGCCTACCAGGTACGCCACGCCGGCAAAGAGATCACCTTCCTCGACACGCCCGGCCACGAGGCGTTCACCGCGATGCGCGCGCGCGGCGCGAAGGTCACCGACCTCGCGGTGATCGTGGTCGCCGCCGATGACGGCGTCAAGCCGCAGACCGAGGAGGCGATCGACCACGCCAAGGCGGCCGAAGTCCCGATCATCGTCGCGGTCAACAAGATCGACAAGGAGGGCGCCCAGCCCGAGCGCGTGCGCACGGAGATGACCCAGCACGGGCTGCAGCCATCGGAGTGGGGCGGAGACACGGAGTTCGTCGACGTCAGCGCCAAGACGCACGTCGGGCTCGACACGCTGCTCGAGACGATCCAGGTCGTGACAGACCTGGAGGAGTTGAAGTCGAACGCCGACACCGAGGCCTCCGGCGCGGTGATCGAGTCGAAGCTCGACCCCGGACGCGGTCCCGTCGTCACGATCCTGATCCAGCGCGGGACGCTGCGCGTCGGTGACGCGCTCGTCGCCGGAGCCCACTTCGGGCGCGTGCGCGCGATGCACGACTTCACCGGCGGCAAGCTCAAGCGCGCGATGCCGGGACAGCCGGTCGAGGTACTCGGCTTCGACGGCGTGCCCGAGGCGGGAGAGCACGTCCGCGTCGTCGAGAATGAGCGCCGCGCGCGCCAGCTCGCGGGCGAGCGCGCCAACCGCCTGAAGACCGAGGCGCTCGCACGGCGCTCCGGTCGCAAGGTCTCGCTCGAGGACGTCTTCAAGCTCGCCCAAGAGGGCACCGTCAAGGAGCTCGGGCTGGTCGTCAAGGCCGACGTCGCCGGCTCGCTGGAGGCGATCGAGGACGAGATCGCGAAGCTGCCCCAGCAGGAGGTCAAGGTCAACATCATCCACCGCGGCGTTGGCGGCATCAACGAGTCCGACGTGATGCTCGCGTCCGCCTCCGACGGCGTGATCCTCGCGTTCAACGTGCGCCACGTCGGCGATGCGCGCCAGATCGCCGACCGCGAGGGTGTCGAGATCCGCTCCTACGCCGTCATCTACCGCGCGATCGAAGAGCTGCGCGCGGCGATGCAGGGCATGCTCGAGCCCGCCGAGGTCGAGACGTCGCTCGGGCAGGCCGAGGTCCGCCAGCTGTTCAAAGCGTCGCGCATCGGCACGATCGCCGGTTCGTTCGTCACCGAGGGCAAAGTCACCCGCGGTTCGCGCGTGCGCGTCGTCCGCGAGGGCACCGTCATCTACGACACGACGATCGAGAGCCTGCGCCGCTTCAATGACGACGTGCGCGAGGTCGCCAGTGGCTTCGAGTGCGGCATCGTGCTGGCGAACTTCCAGGATCTGCATGAGGGCGACGTGCTCGAGACCTACGAGACGCGGCAGGTGGAGCGCGAGCTGTCAGTCTGAGCACCTTCCGTCTACTGCTACCGCAAACGGCCGAAATCCGGCAGGGACACGCGGGCCGGCGGGGAATTGGAGGGTACGATGAGCACCGCGAGGATGCGTCGAGTCGATGAGGCGATTCGGCAGGTGCTCGGCGATGCCGTGGCAGGCGACCTCAAGGACCCCCGAGTGGGATTTGTAACCGTGACCGATGTCAGAACCAGCCCAGACCTACGCCACGCGCGCGTGTACGTGAGCGTGCTCGGCGCCGCCGGCGGCGCGTCGCTGCCGGAGGAACGCGAGACGACGCTCGAGGGCCTGCGCAGCGGCCACGGCTTCCTGCAGGCACGCGTCGCCGGCGAGCTGCACCTGAAGCGAACGCCGACGCTCGAGTTCTTCTACGACGACACCACCGACCGCGCGCTGCGCGTCGAGGAGCTGATCGAGGAGATCGACAGCCCATGAACGGGATTCCGCCGGTCCAAGACACACGTGAGCTCGTGCTCGCACGGCTGCGAGAGGACGAGCGCTTCGTGCTCGCCGCGCACGAGAACCCAGACGGCGACGCGCTCGGCTCGCTGGTGGCGATGCAGGCCCTACTGACCACCCTCGGCAAGGACTCTGTGATGTTCATCTCGCCCGCCGACCTGCCGTTGCCGCGCGAGTACCGCTTCTTCTCGCTGGACGGCCTGATCCGCGAGCCGCCCGCCGACATCGCGCAGCGCACCGTCGTGTTCCTCGACTGCGGCAACATCGACCGCAACTCCGCGAGCGTCCTGCGCGACGGCGCGCACCTGCTCAACATCGACCACCACCACGACAACACGCGCTTCGGCACGCTCAACGACGTCGTGCCCGACGCGTCGTGCACAGCGGAAATCGTGTGGGACCTGATGCACGGGCTCGGCGTGCAGCCGACGCCGACGATCGCCGAGGCGCTGTACGTCGGGCTGATCACCGACACCGGACGCTTCATGTACGAGAGCACGGGGCCGCGCGCGCACCTGATGGCCGCCGAGCTGATCGAAGCCGGCGTCGACGTGCCGGGCGTCTACCGCAGGCTCTACGAGGGAATCCCGCTGGGCAAGCTGGCACTGCTGGCGCTCGCGCTCGCGCAGATCCAGCGCTTCGACTCCGGCGAGCTGGCGCTGGCAGCGATCACCGCCGAGGACTTCGACCGCGCCGAGGCCGAGGAGAGCTACTCGGAGGGCATCATCGACCAGCTCCGGGCGCTCGAGGGAACCAAGGTCGCGGTGCTCGTGCGCGAGCTCTCGAGCGGCGCGCGCAAGGGTCAGCACAAAGTCTCGCTGCGGGCGACCGACGACGACGTCGATGTCTCGGTCATCGCTCGCGCCCAGGGCGGCGGCGGCCACCGACGCGCCGCGGGTTTCTCGACGACGCTCGAACCGGACGAGCTGGTGGCGTTCCTGCGCGAGGCGCTCGCCGCGCAGCTGCACCCATCCTCAGAGGGCCAAGCGGCTCCCACGCTCGCCTGAGCGGGCTGCGCGCGGGCCGAGATGGCGGAACGCGTCGTGGACGGCGTACTGCTGATCGACAAGCCCGCCGGCATGAGCTCGCACGACGTCGTCGCCGCTGTCAGACGCTCGCTCGGCGGCGTGCGCACGGGTCATGCCGGGACGCTCGACCCGTTCGCCACGGGGCTGCTGCTCGTGCTCGTCGGTCGCGCAACCAAGGCTCAGGATGCGCTGATGGCACTGCCGAAGCGCTATGAGACCGTCGCGCAGCTCGGTGCCAGCTCGAGCACCGGCGACACCGAGGGCGAGATCACGCGCACCGGCCGGCTGCCGACCGATCCGCCGGAGCTTCCCACCGGCGAGCTGCGCCAGCGTCCCCCGATCTACTCCGCTGTGAAGATCGGCGGCGAGCGCGCGTACAAGCGTGCGCGTCGCGGGGAGCGCTTCGAGATGCCCGAGCGGATCGTCAGCGTGTATCGCTTCCACCAGCTGTGGCGCGAGCAGGATCCGGCGCCCGGTGAGCTGCCGCGGGCAGCGTTTGAGATCGAGTGCGGCTCGGGCACGTATGTGCGCTCGCTGATCGCCGATCTCGGCGATGCCTACTGCCTGGAGCTCAGGCGCACCGCGATCGGGCCATTCGACGTGAGCGACGCGGTCGCGCCGCCCCCGCGCGGGGATCCGTGGCGCGATCCGCCGTTGATCGCGCTCGACCGGGCGCTCGCGTCGCTGTCCAAATAGTCTGTCAGGCCGTGAAGGTCACTCGCCTGCCCGACGTGGAGAGCGGAACCGAGCGTAGCGTCGCGGTGGGCACCTTCGACGGCGTACACCTCGGCCACCGCGAGGTGATCGGCGGCTCCGACAGCGTGCTGACGTTCGATCCCCATCCCGTGTCCGTGGTCGCGCCGGCGCACACACCCAAGCTGCTCACCACGCTCGAGCGCAAGGCCGAGCTCGTCGCCGAACTCGGCGTGCGCGAGCTGATCGTGATCCCGTTCGACGCCGGCTTCGCCGCGTGCTCGGCGACTGAATTCATCGACGACGTGCTCGTTCGCGCGCTGAACGCCAAGCAGGTCGCGATCGGCGAGAACTTCCGCTTCGGCCACAAGGCGCAGGGCTCCCCGCCGCTGCTCGCGGCGGACACACGCTTTCGCACCGTCGTGCACCCGCTGCTCGAGGTCGACGGCGAGATCGTCTCCTCGAGCCACATCCGCGGCCTCGTGCTCGCCGGCGAGGTCGCCGAGGCCAACCGGCTGCTCGGAGCGAGCTTCCAGCTGAACGGCACCGTCGTCCACGGCGACGAACGCGGCCGCGAGCTCGGCTTCCCGACCGCCAACCTCATCCCCGACGAGGCGCTCGTGTGCCCCGGTCACGGCGTCTACGCGTGCGTCGCGGAGAGCGAGGCGTTCGGCAGGCGCGCAGCCGCCGTCAGCATCGGCGTGCGTCCCACCTTCAACACCGGCCGAGGCGAGCTGATCGAGGCCTACATCCTCGACTTCGCCGGCGACCTCTACGGCAGCGAGCTGCGCCTCGATTTCCTCGACCGCCTGCGCGGCGAGCGTCGGTTCGAGGACCCCGCAGCGCTGATCGAGCAGATGCACCAGGACGTGCAGCGCACGCGGGAGATCGCGGCTGGGGCGTGAGCGCCGCGCAACTCCCCGGCGCCGGCGGGTATTGAGCTTCTCGCGGGGTCGCTTATGCGATGGTTTGCGCGCGGATCGCAGATCCCGCGGATGCGCGGCGCACGTACATGCACACGATGAGGAGGAGCACGGGTGGAAGCCAGGCGCAGGACACGCACACTTGCCGACAGCGCGACGCGGAGGCTGCTCGCGGTCCTGGTCGTCGGGGTGAGCCTGGCGGCGCTGACAACGGGGGCGAGCGCTGCATCCGCCGCCGGGCCGGGGCCGTATTTCACTGGCAGCAGCGGAATGGTCTTCGAAAGGGAAGGCGCGATCGCCGCGCCGCTACTCGACGGCGATCTGCTGATTGCCGGGGGCGCAGGTCAGAAAACGGCGGTCGTGTTCAATCCGGCGACCGATACCTTCAGCTCTACCCCCAACGAAATGGCAGTGGTGCGTGCGGGAGCCGTGGCCGCGCCGCTGCCGAACGGGGAAGTGTTGATCGCCGGTGGGACCGGCGAGGGGAAGACCGCGGAACTGTATGACCCTGTCACCGATGCATTTTCGCCCGTGAGCGAAGAACTAAAGATCGCCCGCACCGATGGAGTCGCGACACGTCTGCCCGACGGGGACGTGCTGATCACCGGCGGCAGTACAGAAGACGCCGCCGAACTGTACGAACCGGCCGCTAAAACGTTCAAAACGACCACGCATCCGATGCTGACCGCACGAACGGGTGCGGCCGCAGCGGAGCTGCCGAGCGGCGAAGTGCTGATCGCGGGTGGCAGCTCGCTGGCCAGCGCGGAAGTCTTCAACCCGACCACCGAAGTGTTCTCCGCCGTCAGCGGCGCCGAGCACACCGCGAGAGAAGGCGCGATTGCCGCGCTGTTGCCCAACGGCCAGGTCCTGATCTCAGGCGGCACCAACACCGGGGTCGCGCAGAAAAGCGCTGAACTCTTCAACCCCGGGACGCACACGTTCACCGAACTCTCGGCTCTGCCCAGCAGCGCCCGCTCGGCTGCCGTGGCTGCGGCGTTGCCCAACGGACAGGTGCTGATCGCGGGGGGCGCCGGCAGCTCGTCGCAGACAACAGAACTCTTCTTCTCCGCGCCGCAGGCAATGGTTGCAGGCGGCACCTTCGGCGATCAGACCGTCTCGCAGCCATCTGTGGTGTCCGTCGTCCTCGTGACCAATCTCGGAGCGCAGGCGCTTTCGCTGGGGAACGTCTCGCTCGTGGGTACGAATTCGGGCGACTTCGCGATCACAGCCGAAACGTGTTCAGGACGCACGCTCCTCTACGAGCAGAGCTGCACGATCAGCGTGCACTTCACGCCCGCCGCGACGGGAACGAGAGTGGCGAGCCTCACCGTGCCCGACAACGAAGCGGGCGAACTGACGATCGCGCTGACCGGCACCGGCGTAGCCGCCAACGCAGGTCCCACCGGACCGACAGGTCCCTCGGGCACAAGCGGTGCGCAAGGAGCAACTGGTGCGACCGGCGCCGCGGGGCCGGCCGGCCCCGCCGGCCCCCGCGGCGCGGCGGGCCAGAACGGCCAGGTCATCCTCGTCACCTGCACAACCTCGATCAAGACCGTCAATCACAAACCCAAGAAGGTCACGAAGTGCACCTCGCGTCCGGTCCCGACCCCGACGACGTTCACGGCGAGCGTCCTCGAGCGCGCGTCGCTCGGCCGGCACGGGTTCGTGTATGCGAGCGGCACCGCCGAGAAGGGGCGCGTGGTGCTGCACGCCAGACGTGCGCTGGTCGCGGGGCGCTACACGCTGACGCTCGTCCGCGGCCATGGCAGGTACGCCGTCGTGCACCGAACAGCGGTCGAGCTGCCCTAGCAAGCCCGCTTTAGTGGGCGGTTTGGCGCTCGGCTTCTGCTACGGTGCCGCGGATGGCAGCGATCACAACAGACCGCAAGCGCGAGCTCGCAGCCAAGTTCGGCTCCAGCGAGCAGGACACCGGCAACACCAAGGTCCAGATCGCGCTGCTGACAGAGCGCATCAACCACCTGACCGAGCATCTGCGCGAGCAGCACAAGGACCACAGCTCCCGTCGCGGGCTGCTGATGCTGGTCGGTCGCCGCCGGCGCTTCCTCGCATACATGCAGCGCCACGATCTCGAGGGCTACCGCGCCCTCATCAAAGAGCTCGGCCTCCGTAGATAAACGCGATGGCGGTGATCGCCCCCGGCACCGCTTCACCGAGCTTCACGCTCGCGCGGGCCGACGGCGAGAGCTTCACCGAGCAGGACCTGCAGGGCCGTACGAGCGTGCTGGTCTTCTATCCGTTCGCGTTCAGCCCCGTGTGCACCGATCAGCTGCAGCTCTACGAGGAGCTGCGTGGCGAGCTCGAGGCGCATGGAGATGAGCTTTATGGCGTGTCCTGCGACTCGACCTGGGCACAGAGCGCGTTCAAGGACAAGCTCGGGGTCGGCAGCGAGCAGCTGTCGGACTTCGAGCCCAAGGGCGCCGCGTGCGCCGCCTTTGGGGTTCTGCACCCGGGGGGCTTTCCCCAGCGCGCGCTCGTGATCACGGGCCCAGATGGGGTCGTGCGGTGGAGCTACGAGGCCGGCTCGCCGGGTGAGTTGCCGCCCGTCGAGCTGCTGCGCGAAGGTCTCGCGACAGCCGCCGCGGCCTAGCCGTACCCGCAACGCCGACCCGCTAAGCTCGGTTGGTTCGGAACAAGAGAAAAAAAGAAACGGACCGCCGACCGACGGGCGGAACAGGAAGGCAGTGAATATGAGTAGTGATTCCGTTACGCGGGTCTCCGTGGAGATCGCTGGTAGCGAGATCTCGTTTGAGACCGGCAAGATGGCCAAGCAGGCCTCCGGCGCAGTCGTCGTCAGCCAGGGCGACACGATGGTCCTCGCGACCGCCGTCGCCGGCTCCCTACGCGACGTCGACTTTCTCCCGCTGACGGTGGATGTCGAGGAGCGCATGTATGCCGCCGGGAAGATCCCCGGCTCGTTCTTCAAGCGCGAGGGTCGTCCGGGCGAGAAGGGCACGCTGACCGCGCGCATGATCGACCGCCCGATTCGGCCGCTGTTCCCCAAGGACTGGCGCTATGACACGCAGCTCGTGGCGATCCCGCTGTCGATCGACCACGTCCACCCTTACGACATCCTCGCGATGAACGGCGCATCGGCGGCGCTGATGATCTCCGACATCCCGCTGCCGACCCCCGTCGGCGCTGTGCGCATCGGCAAGATCGACGGCAACTTCGTCGTCAACCCGCCCGAGGCGGATCTGCTGGCGGACGCTGAGAACAGCTCCGACCTGGATCTGATCGTCGCCGGCACCGAGGACGCGATCCTGATGGTCGAGGCGGGCGCCAACGAGATTCCGGAGGCGGAGATCCTCGACGCGCTCGACATCGCCCACGCGGCGATCAAGAAGCTGTGTGCGCTGCAGCGCGACCTGGCCGACAAAGTCGGCAAGCAGAAGAAAGAGTTCACCCCGATTCAGGTCGACCCGGAGGTGTACGAGGAGGTTCTCGCCTCGCACGGCATCGCGCTCGACGCGGCCACGCAGGTCGAGGACAAGCTCCAGCGCCAGGACGCCACCAAGGCCGTCGAGCAGGAGATCCTCGAGCAGCACGCGCCGCCCGCCGGTGATGGCGCCTCAGAGAGCGAACTCGCACACGCCAAGGAGCGCCGCGCGGCGGTGCAGATGGCGTTCGACAAGCTCGAGAAGCAGATCATCCGTGAGCGCATCGCGGTCCACAAGAAGCGCCCCGACGGGCGCTCGGAGAGCGAGATCCGCGACATCTCGATCGAGGTCGGCGTGCTACCCCGTGCGCACGGCTCCGCGCTGTTCACACGCGGGCAGACGCAGGCCCTGAGCGTCGCCGCACTGGGCACGCTCAAGGAGGAGATGCGTCTCGACACGCTCGGCCTGGAGACAAAAAAGTACTACTGGCACCACTACAACTTCCCGCCGTTCTCGGTGGGTGAGGCTGGGCGCATGGGCGGCGTCAAGCGCCGCGACATCGGTCACGGTGCGCTCGCCGAGCGCGCGCTCGCACCGATGGTGCCCTCGATCGAGGACTTCCCGTACACAATCCGGGTGGTCTCGGACATCCTGGAGTCCAACGGCTCCTCCTCGATGGCGTCGGTGTGCGGCTCGTCGCTGTCGCTGATGGATGCCGGCGTACCGATCAAGCGACCGGTCGCCGGGATCGCCATGGGCCTGATCAAAGAGGGCGATGACTACATCGTCCTGACCGACATCGCCGGCGTCGAGGATCACCTCGGCGACATGGACTTCAAGGTCGCCGGCACCGAGCGCGGCATCACCGCGCTGCAGATGGACATCAAGATCACGGGCGTCACGTTCGAGATCCTGCGCGACGCGCTCGCCCAGGCCAAAGACGCGCGCACGTTCATCCTCGGCAAGATGGCCGACGTGATCAGCTCGCCGCGTGAGCAGCTCAGCCAGTTCGCGCCGCGGATCCAGACGATCCAGATCGACCCGTCGCAGATCGGCCTGTTGATCGGCAAGGGCGGCGAAACGATCAGGGGCCTGTCCGAGGAGTTCGACTCTCAGATCGACGTCAACGACGACGGCCAGGTGCTGGTCTACTCCGCCAACGGAGAGATGGGTGACGCGCTCGTCGAGCGCGTGCGGATGATGATGAAGGAGGTCGAGGTCGGCGACGAATACGTCGGCAAGGTCGTCAAGACCACCACGTTCGGCGCGTTCATCGAGCTCGCCAAGGGAACCGACGGCCTGCTGCACATCTCCAACGTCTCACCCGGGCAGCGCGTCGACAGCGTCGAGGACGTGCTCAACAAGGGCGACGAGGTCAACGTGCGCGTGGTCGAGGTCGACCGTGAGCGTGGACGTATCGGCCTGCGCCTGACCGAGGACCCGGACATCGCGGGCAAGTCGGTCGAGGAGCTCGCCGGCGTCGGCACCGGCGGCGGTGGTGGCGGCGGGTCACGCCCGTCGGGCGGACGCGGACCCCGCGAGGGCGCAAGGCCGTCGAGCAACGGCCGTGAGCGCTCGGACCGCGGTCGCGACTCGAGGCCCGCTCGCTCAGATCGTGGCTCGGGGCGTCCGCGCCACGAGCGCGACCGCGACTGACCCACAGAGCCTCGCGCGTGAGCGACGAGCACCGTATGACCACGCTCGATTCGGGCGTGAGGATCGTCACCGAACGCGTGCCCAGCGTGCGTTCGGTGGCGCTCGGCTTCTGGATCGCCACCGGCTCGGTCATCGAGCGCGATGAGCAGGCCGGCACCTCGCATCTGCTCGAGCACATGCTGTTCCGCGGCAGCGACCGCTACGGCTCGCAGGAGATCGACGAGATCTTCGACTCGATGGGCGCGGAGATCAACGCCGGTACCGACAAGGAAGCCACGTCGCTGTACACGCGCGTGCTCGACCGGCATCTCGAGCACGCCTTCGACGTGATGAGCGACATGCTCTGGCACCCCCGCTTCGGCGAGCTCGACGCTGAGCGCGAGGTCGTGCTCGAGGAGATCGCGATGTACGAAGACGACCCCCAGGACCGCGTCTTCGACGTGCTCGGCAAGGCGATCTTCGGCGAGCACCCGCTCGGCCGCGCGGTGATCGGTACCGCCGACGTCGTCGGCGCCGTCACGCGCGAGCAGCTCGCCGAGTTTCACGCCGAGCGCTACCAGCCCGAGAGCATCGTCATCGCTGCCGCCGGCTCGGTCGAGCACGACGCGCTCGTCGAGATGGCGCGCGCTGTCGAGCTCGCGCCGGCCCCCGCCAACGGCCGCGCGCCGCTGTCGGCCGTTGCCGCAGCCGCTGCAGCCGGCGAGCCCGACTTCCGCCCACGTGCGTGCTTTCTCCAGAAAGACACCGAGCAGTACCACGTGTGCGCCGGCGGCGCCGGGATCGCGCGCGTGGACGAGCGCCGCTTCGCCCTGCGCGTGCTCGAGGGCGTACTCGGTGGCACCTCCTCCTCGCGCCTGTTCCAGGAGGTGCGTGAGCGCCGCGGGCTGGCCTACTCGGTGTTCACCTTCTCCAACCTGTATGCGAACACGGGCGAGGTTGGGCTCTACGTCGGCACCCGCCCGGACAACTTGCGCGAGGCGCTTGCCGTGATCACCGCAGAGCTCGAGCGCTGCGTCGAGAACCCCGCCACCGACGAGGAGCTGCTGCGCTCGCGCGAGAACCTCAAGGGGCGTGTCGTGCTCGGCATGGAGTCGACCGGTGCGCGCATGAGCCGCCTCGGCGCTTCAGTGCTCAACGGGCTTCCGATCCTGTCGGTCAACGAGATGATCGACCGCATCGACTCGGTTGAGATCGATGTGGTGCGTGCGCTGGCCGCCGAGCTGTTCGCACCCGAAGATCTGTCCGTCGCCGGTGTCGGACCGGACGAGAGCGAGTTCCAGGCCGCGATCGCGCCACTGCATGGGGCCGGAGGTGATGCGGCCCGCGGCGGTGCCCCCCCTGCGACCGCCGCGCCAGGGGCCTCGCGATGATCAAGGTCGCCGTCGCCGGCGCCGCCGGACGCATGGGGGAGACGGTGTGCGAGGCGGTGACGGGTGCCGAGGACATGGAGCTCGTCGCGCGCGTCGACCCGCTGCTCGGGACGACGCTCGCGGATGTTCTCGACGACGCCGACGTCGTCATCGACTTCACGCAGCCCGCAACGGCGCTCGCGAACGCGCTGGAGTGCGTTCAGGCCGGCGTGCACGTGGTGATCGGCACAACCGGTTTTGACCCTGCGCCGCTGTACGAGGTTGAGGATCCACGCGCGAACGTGCTGTTCGCCCCGAATTTCGCGATCGGCGCGGTGCTGATGATGCGCTTCGCCGCCGAGGCGGCGCGGCACATGCGCAGCGCCGAGATCATCGAGCTGCACCACGACGGCAAGCTGGACGCTCCCAGCGGTACCGCCAAGCGCACGGCCGAGCTGATGGCAGCCGCGAGCGGCGGCGAGCCGCCGCCGATCCATTCCGTGCGCCTGCCCGGGATCGTCGCCAACCAGGAGGTGATCCTCGGGGACCTCGCCCAGACGCTCACGATTCGCCACGACACCATCGGCCGCGAGTCGTTCATGCCGGGCGTGCTGCTCGCGGTGCGTCGCGTGGGAACGCTCGAGCACTCGCCCACCGTCGGCCTCGAGAGCCTGCTGTTCTAGCTCGGATCACTCCGAAAGCCCGGCGGCTCGCAACGCCTCGTCGTGATCGAGAAACGAGTGCATTCGCGAGATTTTTCCGCCGTGAAAGTCGTAGAGAACGTCGAGCGGTGTGTTGACCGGTACGCCGCTGACGCGTCCCCGTCCCTTGAGCCGTCCGCTCCACAGGACACGCTCGCCGAGATCGCGGACTTCGTCAGCCAGTCCCCGGAACTCGTCCCACGCGTCGCGCATCCGTTCAAAGTACGTGTCGATGCCTTCGCGTCCCCAGAAGATCTCGCCCTCGACGGCCATTACCGACGTGGTCCATTCGAAGTCCGGCGTCGTGATCTCAGCGAAGGCATCGACATCGCGCCGATTGAAGGCGTCGATCAATCGCTCGACGAGCTCCACGTTCTGCTGGGACATGACCTGGCGAGTATCCCGCAAGCAATCGTGAAGCTGCTCTTCTGGATCGCGGTGGGCATGAGATACTCCAGCCCATGAGCGGCCTCGGCACGATATTGACGGCGATCGTCACCCCCTTCGATGCGCGGGGAAACGTGAACGAGGAGTCGTTCGTGGCGCTGATGGCGCACCTCGCCGAGAGCGGCTCGGACGGGTTCGTCGTCGCCGGGACGACCGGCGAGGCCTCCACGATGACCGAGGAGGAGCATCTCGGGCTGATAAGCCTCGCCGTCGCCGAGCGACCGGACGGCAAGACGATCATTGCCGGCACCGGCACCAACGACACGCGCCAGGCCGTGCACCTGACCGAGCGGGCCAGCGAGCTCGGCGCCGACGCGATGCTGTCGGTGACGCCCTACTACAACAGGCCCAGCCCACTCGGCCTGAAGCGCCACTACGAAGCCGTCGCCGCCGCGACCGACAAACCGGTCCTGCTCTACAACATCCCGTCGAGAACGGGAACGAACATTCCCCCCGGGCTGCTGGCCGAGCTCGCGCAGATCGACGGGATCGAGGGCGTCAAGCAGGCAAACGCCGACGAGTTGCAGCTGATCGACGGCCTCGAGCTCTATGCCGGGGACGACGCCACCTTCGCGCGCACCCTGGACATGGGCGGCGCCGGCGGCATCACCGTCGCCAGCCACATCGTCGGCAACGAGATGCGCCGCATGGTTGACGAGCCCGAGCACCGCGCCGAGATCGACCAGTCGCTGCGCGACGTCTACACGACGCTGTTCCTCACCGCGAGCCCGACCTGCACGAAGGCGGCGCTGAACCTGCTCGGCCACGACGTCGGCGGGCTGCGCCTGCCGCTGGTGGCGGCCACCCCCGAAGAGACCGAGACCGTGCGGGCGATGCTCGAACGCCACGGCCTCACGCCGGCCGCATCGGCCCGAACGCACGCGTGAGCAAGACCCTGCGCGTCCTACCCCTCGGCGGGCTAGGTGAGATAGGCAAGAACATGACGGTCGTCGAATACGACGACCGGATCATCGTCGTCGACGTCGGGCTGCGCTTCCCGACGCCCGAGATGGTCGGCATCGACCTGGTGCTGCCCGACTTCTCCTACCTGCGCGAGCGTGCCCGCGACATCGAGGCGATCGTCGTAACCCACGGCCACGAGGACCATCTGGGCGCGCTGCCGTGGGTGCTGCGCGAGCTGGGGAAGGAGAGCTCGTCGAGCCTGCCGCCGGTGTATGCCGGTGCGCTGACCGTCGCGATGGCGCGTTCGAAGCTCGAAGAGCACAAGCTGCGGGATGTCGAGCTCAACGACATCGACCCCGGTGAAACCCTCGAGCTTGGCCCGTTCTCGCTCGAGCTCGTGCACATGACACACTCGATCCCCGACTCCAGCGCCGTCGCGCTCGGCACCGACCTCGGCACGGTGCTGATCACCGGCGACTACAAGTTCGACCAGACGCCCGTCGACGGTGCCCCCGCGGACGTCTCGCGCCTGGCGGAACTCGGGCGCGAGGGCGTGCTGCTGCTGTGCGGGGACTCGACCAACGTCGATCGCCCCGGCTTCTCGCCGTCGGAGTCGGTCGTCGGTCCGCACCTCGAGGAGGTGTTCGCGCGCTGCGAGGGGCGGATCGTGGTGACGAGCTTCGCGTCGAACATCCATCGCGTGCAGCAGGTCGTGGACGCCGCCTACGCGCTCGATCGCAAGGTCGCGCTCGTCGGGCGCTCGATGCGCAAGAACGTCGGCATCGGGCGCACGCTCGGCCACATAGAGATCCCGGACGGGATGCTCGTCGGTCCCCGCGAGATCGCCGACTTCCCCGACGAGCGCGTCGTGATCATCTCGACCGGCTCCCAGGGCGAGCCGCTCTCGGCGCTGCGCAGGATGGCCTACCGCGACCATCCCCAGGTGGAGCTCAAGGCCGGCGACACGGTCGTGTTCTCGGCGACCCCCGTTCCGGGCAACGAGCGCGCGGTCAACGAGACGGTCGATCGGCTCTACCACATCGGCTGTGACGTCATCACCCCCCGCGAGGCCCCTGTGCACGCGTCGGGACACGGCTACGCGGAGGAGGTCAAGCTGATGCTCAACCTCGTCAAGCCGCGCTACGTGATGCCCTTCCACGGCGACTTCAAGCGCCTGCGTCTGCACGCCCAGCTCGCCGAGGCAGTCGGCGTGCCGCCGCGGGACATCTTCCAGGGCGACAACGGGCTGCCACTGGAGATCGACGAGCGCGGCGCGCGCTTCGGGACCCGCGAGCAGGCGGGCATGATCTTCGTCGACGGCGTCGAGATCGGCGAGATGGCCGACGCCGCGTTGCGCGATCGGCGCATGCTCTCGGCCGACGGCATCTTCATCGTCGTCGTCACAATCGCCGAGCAGGACGGCAGCTCTGTCGCCGATCCCGAGGTGATCTTTCGCGGCGTGCCGTTCCTCGACCAGGCCGACGAGCTCGTGGAGGAGATCCGCCTGACCGTCGAGGACTCGCTGCGCCGCGCCGCGAGCGAGGAAATTAGGGAAACCGACCTGCTCCAGCAGGCGCTGCACGACGACCTCGCGAAGCTAGTCTACGACCGCCTCAAGCGGCGCCCGATGGTGCTGCCGGTCGTCGTCGAGGTCTGAATAGGCGGGCATCGCCACGACGAAACGCGCCCCGGTGGCGTGCTCGGGGTCGCCGATCCGAGATCGCTCCAGCGTGACGGTGCCGCCGTGTGCCACCGCCACCGCCTGCACGATCGCGAGGCCGAGCCCGAACGAGCAGCCGCGGTCGCCCACGCCGCGCACGAAGCGCTCGAACAGCGTCGGCACGAGCTCAGCGGGGACGCCCGGTCCGTTGTCTTCGACCACCAGCTGCGCCTCGCCGTCCGCGGTGGTCTCGGTCGAGACGTGGATCTCGGTGCCCGACGGCGTGTGACGCAGGGCGTTTTCGAGCAGGTTGATCGTGATCCTGTGCAGCTCGTCACGCGAGCCCAGCACGGTCGCGGGGTGGATGTCGAGCGAGATGTCGTGCTCACCGCTCACCGGCCCGAGCTCGCCGGCCGCCTCCGCCACGATCTGCGCCAGGTCGCACGGTTCGTGCGCCACCACCCGCGCCGAGTCCGTGCGTGCCAGCAACAGCAGGTCGGCGACGAGGCGTCGCATGCGCTGGGAAGAGCGCAGCGCCGAGCGCGCGGCGTCGCCCTGGTCGTCGTGCAGGGATTCCGCGAGCAGCTCGAGGTTCGCGAGCACGCTCGTCAGCGGCGTGCGCAGCTCGTGCGAGGCGTCCGCCACGAACTGGCGCTGGCGGGCGAGCATCGACTCCGTCTCCGCGCGCGCGGCGTCGAGCTCGCGGAGCATGCCCTCGAGCGTGCGTGCGAGCTCGGAGACCTCGTCGTCGGCCGGTGACTGCGGGATCCCACGCGAGGGGTCGCGCGTACGCGCGATCTCGGCCGCTGTGCTCGTCAGCTCCGCGATCGGCTTCATCGCCCGCCGCGCGATCGCCATGCCCGCGACCAGCGCCAGCAGGCTGCCGGCGAGCACGCCGAGCACCAGGAACAGCTCGACGCGCTTGCACGTCGCCTCGGTCGCTCCGACCTGGCGGCCGTACTCGACGATCACGCGACCGATCGGCTCGTCGCTGCCACTGAGGGTGACGTCGGCTTCGCGGCTGATGACGCGGTAGCCGTTGACGGTCTCCGGGTTCAACTCCGCCGGGCCGAGCGCCGGCCCGTTGGCAGGTTCTTTCGCGATCAGCTGGCCGCCCAGCGACAGGATCCTGATCTCCGAGTGGCTCGCGCGGGAGGCGAAGTCTTCCAGCGGGCTGCTGATCCGCAGCGGGCGCACGCTGATTTTGAGTTGCGACGGCAGCGCTTCGGCCGTCTGCAGCACGTCGCGGTTGAAGTCCGAGCGGATGCGCTCGACGGTCAGCGAGCCGATCGCCAGCGCGAACGCGCACAGGATCACAAACGTCAGCAGCGCCGAGACGCCGGCAAGTCGCACGCGGATCGGTAGCCGGTCGAAGCTCGCCGAGACGCGCTCGCTTGCGTTGCGCACCGGCGCGAGCGCCCGCAGGCGCGCGGCGAGGTGTCTAGGCGCGGAGGACGTAGCCGGCTCCCCGGATGGTGTGCAACAGGCGGGGCTCGCCGCTGGACTCCAGCTTGCGGCGCAGGTTGGACACGAACACCTCGATCGTGTTCGTCGTCGAGAACGGGTCGTAGCCCCACACCTCGTCGAGCAGACGCTGGCGCGAGATCACGATGCGCTCGTTGCGCATCAGGTACTCGAGCAGCTCGAACTCGCGCTGTGTCAGCTCGATCGCGCGCGCGCCGCGCAGCACCTCGTGCGTGTCGGCGTTCAGGGACAGGTCGCCGACGCGCAGCGGCGCCGATCCGCGCGGCGGGCGGCGGCGCAGCAGCGCGCGCATGCGCGCGAGCAGCTCCTGGCGCTCGAACGGCTTGACCAGGTAGTCGTCCGCTCCGGCATCGAGCCCCTCGACGCGCGACTCCAGCGCGTCGCGTGCGGTCAGGATCAGGATCGGGACGTCGTCGTCCGCGCGCAGCTCGCGCGCCACCTCGACGCCATCGAGCTTCGGCAGCCCGAGGTCGAGGATCACCAGGTCAGGCGCGAACGCGTGACCCTGTTCGAGCGCGGCGCGCCCGTCCGCCGCAGTTCGCACGTCATAACCCTCCATCCGCAGTGAGCGCTGGAGAGCTTGGGCGATGTCCTCGTCGTCCTCTACGACCAGGACACGTGGGGCGCGGGAGAAGTCGTTCATGGTCTTTATGTAACCGGCCGCGTGTAAATTGATGGTAAGGGCTCACAGGCAGGTTACGGGCCCGTGACGTCGAAGTTGCGCTGGGATGGCTCCCAGCCGCACCCCGAGGGGCACAGGCAAACGCGCCCCTGCGCGATCGACGAGCGCTCGTTCCTCGAGCGCAAGCCGCAAGCCGCCTGCCCGCGGGCGCTCTCGCCGGCGCAGCGGACGTGGCGGCGCCGCCGGCCTCGGCTCGCTGTTTTCCGGCGGACTGCCGCGTCTGCCGGTGCTCGATCAACGCCAGCGCGACGTCCTCGGCCTGGCGCTCGTCGCCGCCGGTGTGTTCATGGGGTTCGTCCTCTACGGAGATTGGAACGGGGGCCGCGCGGGACACGGTCTCGCGGTTGCGCTCGGCTGGACGCTCGGCCGTGCGCGCGTGCTCGCGCCGGTGGCGTTGGTGGCGGGCGGCGGCGCGCTGCTGTTGCGCCCCGTGCTGCCCGCGCTACGCCCGCTGCGCGCGGGCGCACTGTGCGTGTTCGCGGCGGTCACGCTGGCGCTCGCCGCCGGCATGTTCGGCCTCTCGAGCAACGCCGCCAACGCCAACCGCGTGTGGACCTCGGCCTACCTGCAGAGTCACGGTGGAGTCCTCGGCGAGGCGCTCTACCAGCTCACGCACCGGCTGGTCCAGGACGTCGGTGTCGACATCCTCGTGATCTTCCTGCTGCTGACCGGCGTGATCCTGCTCACCGGCGCCTCGATCGCCAGTGTGATTCGCGCGACCGGCAGCGGCGTCCTCGACACCACACGGATGATGCGCAGGCTGAGCGAGCGTGAGCCCGCGACGCCCTCAGGACGCACGCCCAGGGCAGAAGTGGCCGACGACGGCGGAGAGTCGCTGCACGAGCTGATTCCCCCGGAGCCCAACGCACGTGAGTTGATCGTGCGCGCGACCCACGTCGAGGCGCCGTCGCACGATTGGGCCGACGCCGAGCAAGACGCCGTCGAGGAGCCGCCGGCGCCGTCCGCTGAGCTCGCCGCCGAGGACGCGCCCCCTGCCGGCGCGGACAACGACAGCGAGCACGAGCAGATCGCCGGTGTCGCGCATGCCGACCCGGACGCGCTCGCGGGCGTTGGCGCCGAGCAGCTGACCCCGCAGGGGCGCCTCAGGGGCTCGGTGACCGATGACCCGGACTTCGTGTGGAGCGTGCCCGAGGCAGCCAACCTGCTGACGCGCTCGAGCGCCGAGCAGACGCGTCCCGACACCGCCGGGCAGGAGCGCATCGCCACGCACCTCGTCGAGGCGCTCGGCCACTTCGGCGTGCAGGCGAAGGTGATCGGCACGGTCGCGGGGCCGCACATCACCCGCTACGAGCTGCGCCTCGCGCCGGGCACGAAGGTCGCCAAGGTCGCGCAGCTCAAGGACGACCTCGCCTACGCGCTCGCCGCGACCGACATCCGCATCCTCGCGCCGATCCCCGGCAAGCAGGCGGTCGGCGTCGAGGTGCCCAACGTGCACCGGCGCATCGTCAGACTCGGCGACGTCTACCAGGCCGCGCCCAAGGACTGGTCGCCGCTGACCGTGTGGCTCGGCAAGGACGTCGCCGGCAAGGCGATCGGCGCCGACCTCGCGAAGATGCCGCACATCCTCGTCGCCGGCACCACCGGCGCCGGCAAGTCCGGGGCGATCAACGCGATGCTCTCGAGCGTGCTGCTGCGCGCCACGCCGCACGAGGTGCGCCTCGTGCTCGTCGACCCCAAGCAGGTCGAGCTCAACCACTACGAGTCGATCCCGCATCTGCTGACCCCGGTGATCACGAGCCCGCGGATGGCGGCAAACGCGCTGCAGAACCTCGTCAAGGAGATGGAGCAGCGCTACGGCATCATGTCGCTTGCGCGCACCCGCAGCCTCGTGGAGCTCAACAAGGCGCGCGCCAAGCGCAGCGAAGCGCCGCTGCCCTACATCCTCTGCGTGATCGACGAGCTCGCCGACCTGATGATGGTCGCGCCGGCCGACGTCGAGGACTCGATCATCCGTCTCGCGCAGAAGGCGCGCGCTGTCGGTATCCACCTGGTGCTTGCGACCCAGAGCCCGCGCGTGGACGTGATCACCGGCATGATCAAGGCCAACGTGCCATCGCGGATCGCCTTCGCGGTCTCCTCGCAGACCGACTCGCGCGTGATCCTCGACCAGAACGGCGCCGAGTCGCTGCTCGGGCAGGGCGACATGCTGTTCAGCCCCGTCGGCAGCTCGCGCCTGCAGCGCATCCAGGGGGCCTACATCGACGAGGCGCAGATCGCGAAGCTGACAGAGCTGTGGCGTCGTCAGGGCGAGCCGGAGCTGCGCGAGGAGCTGCTCGAGGAGGTCGAGCCGGAGGGGGGGGCGGGCTCCGATAAAGCGGACGAGTTCGACCCCGACGAGGACCCGCTGCTGACCGACGCGATCCGCCTCGTCGCCGAAATGCAGACGGCGTCGACCTCGATGCTCCAGCGGCGCCTGCGCCTGGGCTACACGCGCGCCGGGCGCATGATCGACATGCTCGAGCGCCGGGGGGTGATCTCCGGCTACGAAGGCTCAAAGCCGCGGCAGGTGCTGATCACCGAGGCCGAGGTGCCACGCGTTCTCGCGGCGCTGGAATCCCCGACCGCGCACTCTGCCACGGCCGTCAGCGACTAGCCTCTTGCGCTGATGCCCGAGATCGGAGCAACGCTACGCGAGGCGCGTATGCGCGCCCGCATCGACGTGTCGGAGATCGAGGCGCAGACGAAGATCCGCGCCAAGTACCTGCGCGCCCTGGAGAACGAAGAGTGGGGCCTGTTGCCCGGCCCGACGTTCGTCAAGAGCTTTCTGCGCACCTACGCCCAGGCGCTCGGCCTCGACGGCAAGGCGATGGTCGAGGAGTACCGCCTGCACCACGAGCGCCCCAGCGAGGCGATGCTCGAGCCGATCGTCTCGACGCCGCAGAGCAACCGCACGCGCACGCGCGGCAGGGGAGGATCCGGTGACGGGCCTTCGCGGGGCTACATGATCATCGTCAGCGTCATCGGCGTGGTGATCATCGCGCTGATAGTCCTGCTCGTCAGCGGCGGTGGCGGCGGCGGCTCCACCACGGGCAAGACGACGAGCGCGTCCACGCATCGCCACAAATCCGGCGCGGCACGCCACACCCAAAGCACAGCCACCCACCACGCCGCCTCCTCCTCAATCGTCGCGCTTTCGCTGCGGCCCACCGCCGTGGTCTACGTGTGCCTGCTCGGCGACGACGGGCACAAGCTGATCCCCGGCGTCGAGCTGCAGCCGGGGGAAACGACGCCGACCTACCATGCAAGGCGCTTTGAGATCACGCTCGGGAACAGCTCGGTGAAGATGTTCGTGGACGGCATTCCGCGGACCGTGGCGCCGTCCAGCCAGGCGATCGGCTACTCGATCACCAAGGCCCTCGGTCGCAGGCCGCTCGCCCCGGGCCAGCTGCCGACGTGCACGTGAGCGCGCGGGCGAGCGCGGGCCGGCCGCCGCGCGCCGGAATCGTCGTCACCGGCACCGAGGTCCTGACCGGCCGGGTCAGTGACCGCAACGGCCCATGGCTGGCTGAGCGCCTGCGCGAGCTCGGCGTCGAGCTGGCGTACACGACAGTCGTCGGCGATCGTCCCGAGGACATGCGCACGGCGCTCGACTTCATGGCCGAGCGCGGCATCGAGCTGATCCTCACCAGCGGCGGCCTCGGGCCGACCGCCGACGACCTTACCGCGGCGGTCGTCGGCGCCTTCCAGGGGCGCGAGATGGTGCTCGACGAGGCTCTCTCGGGGCGGATCGCGCAGATCGTCGCACCGCTGATGAAACGCTGGCCCAACATCGACCCGGAGGCGATCGCCGAGGCCAACCGCAAGCAGGCGACGATCCCCCGCGGCGCGACGGTGCTCGAGCCCGTCGGGACAGCGCCTGGACTGGTGGTGGCGCCCAGCGACAGCGCTCACGGCGGCGCCGGTCCGACGGTCGTCGTGCTGCCTGGCCCACCGCGGGAGCTGCAGCCGATGTGGGCGCAGGCGCTGGCCACCGACGCGCTGCAGAGCGTGCTCGCGACAGCCACCGTCTACCGCCAACGCACGCTGCGCCTGTTCGGGATCCCCGAGTCGGAGATCGCCGAGACGCTGCGGATCGCCGAACGCGAGGGCGTCGCGCTCGCCAACCTCGAGATCACGACCTGCCTGAAACGCGGCGAGGTCGAGATCGTGACGCGCTACGAGCCCGACGCCCAGGACGACTACGACGCGTTCGTGGGGGTCGTCGAGCAGCGCCACGCCGACACGCTGTTCTCGCGCGACGGCAGCACGGTCGACCAGCAGGTCGCGGCGCTGCTGAGAGAGGGTGGGCCGTCCGGATCGCACCAGCGCCGCACGATCGCCACCGCCGAGTCGTGCACCGGCGGGCTGCTCGCCGCGCGCCTGACCGAGATGCCCGGCTCCTCGGACTACTTCCTCGGCGGGCTCGTCGTCTACTCAAACGAGGCGAAGGTCTCGCTGGCAGGCGTGCCGCGCGAGCTGATCGAGACCCACGGCGCGGTCTCGGGCGAGGTCGCCCGCGCGCTCGCCGACGGCGCGCGTCAACGTCTGGGCGCGGACGTCGGCGTCGGCATCACCGGCGTGGCCGGGCCGGGCGGCGGCACCGAGGAGAAGCCAGTCGGGCTCGTGTGGCTGAGCGTCACGCTCGCGGGCGCCGACCGATCAGAGATCGGCCAGCTCACCCGCTCGGTCAACCTCCCCGGAGGCAGAGCCGACGTGCGCGACCGCGCGACGACGATCGCGCTGCATCTCGTGCGGCGTGCGTTGATCGACGACGTCGTCGCCGCCTGAGCGCGCCCGTTCTCGTGCGGGGCCGGGTGGCGCTAGCATCGTCTGGGCGCGATGTCCCGCGGTGCCACAGCAAGGCTGTTCGTGGCGGTCGACCCGCCCCTGGAGGTGCGCGAGGAGCTGGCCGCATGGGCGCGCAGCGTCGCCGTGGCGGCGCGTGCGGTGGGCGGCTCGCGGGGAGCGCTGCGGCTGCTCGACGGGCACGCGCTGCACCTGACGCTGTGCTTTCTGGGCAGCCGGCCCGTGGCGGAGATCGACGCGCTCGCCGGCGCGCTCGTGGCAGCCGCCGAGCACGCTTGCGAGCTGTCGGTCGGCGCGCCGCTGTGGCTGCCACCGCGGCGCCCGCAGGCGCTCGCGGCAGAGATACACGACCACGGCGGCGAGCTCGAGCGCGTGCAGCAGGCTCTCATCACGGAGCTCTGCAGCGTCAGCAGCTGGCAGCCCGAGCGCCGTCGCTTCCGGCCGCACATCACGGTTGCACGCCTGCGCCGCGGCGGCCGCGCGCGCCGCTCGAGCGCCGAGCGCTCCGCGCGCGAGGGTCTCGAGCAGTCGCTTCCACCGACGCCGCGGCTCAGCTTCAAGCCGCAGGCGGTCGTGCTGTACCGCTCGTGGCTCTCACGTGAGGGCGCGAGCTATGAAGCGCTCGCCAGCAGCGAGCTCGCGACGGTCGGACGCTGAGCAGGCTCTGTGGCGCTCAGTCTTCGCTGTCGGCTTCGCAGCTGAAGCTCGAGCTGTCGGCGCCCGAGGTTTCGCAGGGCTGTTCGCCCGCGAGCGTGCTGCAGGCCAGTTCTTCTTCTTCGCATTCGACGGCGCTCGAGCTCGATTCGGTTTCGCTCGGGACGGGGCACACGAGGCTGTTGCCCTTGCGCGAGGCGGTCGGCGTCGCGCCGTCTTCGCATTCCGGTTCGGAGCCGTCGCTGCACGAGAAGCTCCCGTTGGCGCCATGCACCGGCGTCTGGCCGCTTTCGCAGCGCGCCGGTTCCACCGAAGCGGCGGCCGGGGCGCTCGTCTGGGAAGTCTTCTTGGCCGGTGCGTGCTTGGCGTGCCGCCTGCCGGAGTGGCGCTTCTTCTTGTGCCGGCGCGAGGACTGTGAGCACGTACCGGCCGCGTGCTTCGTCTTTGACTGACCCGCCGGGGTCGAGCACGTCTTGCGGGCCTGGGCGAGCGTTTGGGCCGGCCCCAGCAGCGTCACCACGAGCGCGAGCAGCGACAGTCCCAGCGTCAGGGCTGTGGCGAGGCGGGCAGACGGGCGGCTGGTCATGGGATGGGGGAGAGCGCGGCGAGCTGGCGGGGCGATTGCTGAGTGGCGGGGCTTGATTGCCTATCGGCGGCTTGTGCCGCCGGCACGAGCCCAGCGGCAGCCCTATGGACGGGTGAGCGCCGGTCCGGGTGGCCCAGCGGGACAGGCCGGACCGGGTGCAGAGCCACGGCGGCATACGAACAACTGTTCCGTCCGCAGCGCCGTCTAGCTTCCACTCTCCATTTCGAACAGGAGGAGTCAGACCATGTCCGTGACCGACCAGGAGAAGGCCGCGAAGGCGCGCGACGCCGCCCTTCAGGGTGCGCTCACACAGATCGAGCGCGAGTTCGGCAAGGGCACGGTCATGCGCATGGGCGACGAGGGTGCCCAGGTGCGCTGCGACGCGATCCCGACCGGAGCGCTGTCCCTCGATCTGGCGCTCGGCATCGGCGGCGTGCCCAGGGGACGCATCGTCGAGGTGTTCGGCCCGGAGTCATCGGGCAAGACGACGATGATCTACCACGTGCTCGCCGAGGCGCAGAAGCTCGGCGGCGTGTGCGCGTTCATCGACGCCGAGCACGCGATGGATCCGCTCTACGCGAAGGAGATCGGGGTCGACATCGACGAGCTGCTCGTCTCCCAGCCCGACTACGGCGAGCAGGCCCTGGAGATCGCCGACATGCTCGTGCGCTCAGGCGCCGTGGACGTGGTCGCGATCGACTCGGTCGCGGCGCTGACGCCGAAGGTCGAGCTCGAGGGGCAGATGGGCGACCAGACGGTCGGCGCGCAGGCGCGGATGATGTCCCAGGCGATGCGCAAGCTCGCCGGCAACCTGAACCGCACGCAGACGCTGTGCATCCTCACCAACCAGATCCGCGAAAAGGTCGGTGTCATGTTCGGCTCGCCCGAGACCCAGCCGGGCGGTCGCGCGCTGAAGTTCTACGCCTCCCAGCGCCTTGACATCCGGCGCATCGAGACGCTCAAGGACGGCACCGAGGCGGTCGGCAACCGCGTACGCGTGAAGGTGGTCAAGAACAAGGTCGCCGCACCGTTCCGCCAGGCCGAGTTCGACATCGAGTTCGGCAAGGGCATCTCCACAGCGGGCTGCCTGGTCGACCTGGGACTCGAGCACAACATCGTCTCCAAGTCGGGTTCGTTCTTCTCCTACGGCAACGACCGTCTCGGTCAGGGGCGCGGCAATGCCAAGGCGTACCTCGACGAGAACCCGGCGGTGGCGAAAGAGATCGAAGACAAGATCTATGCGGCGCTGGGCCTGGGCAAGGACCTGGTGACGCCGATCGACCGCGACACGACCGGGTCGTCGCCGAAGAGCGCGATCGAGCCACCGATCGCCAGCGAACCGGCGGTTGCCGCGGCGTAGAGTCGTCGGAGCCGCGGTCTCGTCCGACAAGGGCGAATCGACGATCAGCTCTTGCTGGTGAGTTTCATCCCAAGCGGTCCGTAGCGTGCATGCGTGGCCCAGTTTCCGTCCATGAAGGCCAAGCGGCTCCTATGGATCCTCACGTCTCAGCCGTTGAACTACAGAATTACCCGCCAATCGGGGTCACACCGCCGCCTTCACGCCGAGGGACACCCGAGCCTAACGTGGGCATTCCATGACCAACGGACACTTGCGCCTGGGGAGGTGCGGCGCGTCCTCGTCCGCCATGTAGGCCTTGCAGAAGACGAGGCGCTGCGTCTACTCTGAGGGAAAGACCATGGAAACCATCCGCATCCTCCATCATCACGCGCCCGGTTACGGCTGGAGCTTCGACTCTCCCGATCTGCCCGGCCTGACCGGTGGTTCTGAGAGCTACGACGCCAGTCACGCCGAGGACGCAGCGAAGTTTGCGCTGACATGTGCCGCCGAGGAGCAGGGCACACCCGCTCCTACCGAGGTGGCTTTTGAGCACTACGTGCCCGCCGGCGTCGCCGTTGTGGCGTAGCGCTCAACTTCGCCCACACGTCATGCGACTTGGGGTGCCTCCTCAGCGCGGCGCGACTCGCAACAGCACCGTGCTGTCGCCCGGCACCTCGGCGCTGATCGTGGCGCCGGTCGAGCTTGTGTGGTGCGTCCAGAGGTTGCGCAACGTGTAGCTCGACGCCGCCGGTAGGCCGACGGCTTGGGCGCTGGTGGTGATGAAGGTGGCGCTCGAGCCGCGGTTCAGGAGTGCGACGGCGCGCGAGCCGTCCGCGAGCGGCTTGACCCAGACCTGACCGTTGCCGGAGGTGGACAGGAGCGTGCCCTGGATGCCGGCTGGGTCCTGGTCGACGGCGATCACTTCGGTGTTCTCGACCGCCTGCAGGCTCGCCGAGCTGATCTTCGTGAGATCGTCGCTGATCATCAATGGCGCGGCGAGCATCGCCCACATGCTGAACTGCGAGCGGAACTGGGCGGCGGACATGCCCTGCCCGGGGCCGAGGTAGTCGGGGTCGTTCCAGTGGCCGGGGCCGGCCGCCTGCGGCGCTGCGGCATCCGCGTCGATGTTGCGCAGCACGTCCGTGAACGGCACGTTGCCGGGCAGCCCCACGTCGGTATCGGTGCGCCAGCTGTTGCCGACGCTCGGCCCGAAGCTGTAGGAGGCGAAGGCCGATTCGCCCAGGATCGGACGGCCTTCGCCGTACTGTTCGGGCTGCAGGAAGTCGCAGATCGACAGCAGCATCGGGCGGTGGCTGGCGTTGGCGAGGATCGCTGCGTGAAATTGCGAGTAGGCGGTCGCGGGGCTGAGGTGGTATTCCGCGCCGCCGCAGAAGTCGACCTTGACCGCGTCGAAGCCCCACGCGGCGAACGTGTTGACGTCCTGCTGGTAGTGGCCGTAGCTGCCCTGTCCGGCGCCGCCGCAGCCGTTGGGGCCGGCGTCGGTGTAGAGGCCGACGAGAAAGCCCGCGGCATGCAGCGTCCGGGTCAGCCACGCCAGGCCGTGCGGCCACTGCCTCGAGCTGACCGTGATCTGCCCGGCGGCGTTGCGCGTCCCGTGCCACCAGCCGACGTCGAGCCACACGTAGCGGTAGCCACGGGGCTCGAGGCCGAGCGCGACCACTTGGCTCGCCTGCCTGAGAATCGTCGACTCACTGTAGTTGCCGCCGAGCGCGAAGTACGTATCCCAGCCCATGTACGGCGTCGCAGCCAGCATGCTCGTGGCCGCTGCGTCGCGCGCGGGTCGCGCCTGGCCACTCTGCGCCGTCACGAGCGCCGTCGACAGCGACAGTACGAACGCCACCAGCAGTGACGCCGCCAGGCGCGCGCGGCTAGCGACGAGGAGCGGCATGCGTGGACGCCCCGTGAGCGCCGCTGCTCAGCGTCAGCAGCTGATGGGCGATTTGGCCTTCGATCACGCCGATGATCGTTCCGCTGACGCTCAGGTTGGCCGTGAAATGGCGCTCACGCGCGAGCAGGCGCCGTCCGGTTGCGCCCAACGCGGCCGCGACGGTCGTGTGCGCGCCGCGCCCGAGCCGCAGCTGCACGCTCGCGAGCGTGACCGTGCGGTGGCGCAGCCCGGCGCTCTTGCGGGCGCGCGGTGCGCGCTCGGCGACCGCCACGATCTTCCCGCCGCTGAGCGTCTCCACAGCGGTGAGGTGCAGCGAGACCTCGCAGCCGCGGCTCGCCTGGCTCGAGCACGAGACCGCGACGATCAGCCTGCCGTTCCTGAAGGTGGCCCTGCCGACCGTCGTCTCCCCTGACGACAGAGGCACCCCACCCACGGGAATCGTCACGAAGGCGCTCTTCGCGGTGGCGCTGCCGCCGCCGTCGGTCGCCGTCACCTGGCACTGGAGATGATGGCCGGTGTCCTGGCCTTTGACCGTGTACGTCGAGCTGAGCGCGCCGGGGATCGGGATCAGATCACGGAGCCACGCATAGGTCAGCTGCGCGGTGGTTCCCGACGGCGTGCCCGGGTGGCACGTCAGGTGCTGTCCGTTGGCGGGCGTGCCCGTGATCGAGGGGTTCGGGTGGACGATCGCCACGAGCGAGTTGACGGCCGTTGTGAACGCTTCGTCAGCGCCCACCGTCGTCCCGGACGGGCTCGTGGCGAGCACGCGATAGTGGTAGGTGGTGTTCGATTCGAGGCCCGCTATCTGCGCAGAGACGCTCTGCGCGCCGCCGAGCGCCGCCGGCAGCACGGCGCAGGAGATCGCGTGTACGTAGGCGACCGACGTGCCGTATTCGAACGAGCACGACCCCAGCACTGCGTCGTTGGGGTTGACCACGCCCGCCAGCGTCGCGCCGGCGTCGGTGACTTCCGTTGGCTTGACCGTCGTTGCTTCCGGCGCGCCGACCCTGCCGCCAACGGCGCTGCCAAGCGAGTTGACCGCCATGCAGAAGCCGCCTGCCAGGCAGGAGACGCTCGTGAGGGCGCCCGAGCCGGCGCTCGAGGCGCTCCACAGCGGAATCGACGACGCGGGCGCGTCGCTCGCTCGCGCCTGGCCGTGGCCGTCGACGGCGACGCACAGGCCCGTTGACGCGCACGAGACGGCCATCAGGGGTTCGCCGTCGATGGGCGTGAGACTCCACGTCGGCGCCGAGGAGCCAGGATCTGCGCTCGCGAGCGCGTGGCCACCGTGATCGACGGCGACACACGTGCCGCCGGCCGAGCACGAGACCGCGACGAGTTCTTCGGAGTCGAGTTCCTGTTCGGACCAGATACCCGTCGGGGTGGTCGTGGAGAGCACGTCGCCGACGCTGTCAACGGCGACGCACAATTGCGTTGACGCGCACGAGACGGCGCGCAAATCATGGCCCGGGTGGCTGCTCGCGAGCGTCCAGCCGCCGCTGCCGGGGTTCGTCGTCGTGAACACGTGGCCTTCTTCATCGACCGCGACGCACAGCGAGGTGCTCGGGCAGGAGATGCCGGTGAGGGCGCCCCCGCCAGGCAGCGAGGACGGCGAGGACTGGCCGATCACCCACGCCCTGCCGGCGCTGTCGACAGCGACGCACAGGCCGCCGGGCGCGCAGGAGACCGCGTTCAGCGACTTGCCGGAGTCGTTCAACGTAGGGGTCCAGCTCGGGGTCGCGCTGGTGGGGTTGGAGGTGGCGAGCCCGGCCCCTTCGTGGTTGACGGCGACGCACAGCGATTCGGACGCGCACGACACGGCGGTGGGCGTGCCGCCGCCGGGAATCGCCGAGGACGACCACGTCAGCGGCGCAGCGGCGTGTGCATCCGCCGCTGCGAGCGATGCGCACAGCAGCAGGACGAGCGCCAGGGCGGCGCCAAGCCTGCGCGCCGGGTGGCGGCGAGCCGGCGGTGGACACGCTCCGGTGATGTCTCTCGCGCCGTTCATAGCTGTCGTCCGATCACGGGTGGCGGGCAGGGCTCCTTGTTGGACGCCAACCCGGCGGGCGCCCGGGTGTTGCGGTTCGCGGCGCATTGCGAGGCACGGCCACCGGACGAATGCCCCGCCGAAGACCGCTAAGGCGTGGCCGAGGACGTGTCGAGCTCGGGGCCGCTGGCGGGGATCGCGAGGACGTGCACGTTCCTCGGCGCATCGCGCGGGGGCACGTCAGGCATCTCAATCACACGCAACGAGTAGCCCTGGCCCTCGAGCAGGTCGCTAACGGGTCCGTTCGTTCCGTGAAACTCGCAGATGACGGCGGGACGGTGTTTCGAAAGCAGCTCGGACGCCCCCTCCAGCGCTCCGACCTCGCCCCCCTCGATGTCCATCTTCAGGAGGCTGGGCGCGGGAAAACGCTCCAGCTGCGAGTCGAGCGTGCCCATCTCGACGTCGATGTACTCGGCGGAGTCCGAATCGGCGCGCTTCGCGCCGGCGGCCTGCTCGCTCACGTCGAGCTTCGCTTGGAGATCTGCTCGGCCCGAGGACCAGCGATGCGCAAAGCGCGCGTGGCCATCGTGGCTGCCGATGGCGAGAGCGCTCACCTCGACGTTGGCCATGCCGTTGAGAGCCAGATTGCGCCGCAGCGCATCGCGGTTCACCGGCAGCGGCTCGAACGCGACCACCTTCCCGTTGCCCACGAGGCGCGAGGCGATCAGGGTGTAGAAGCCCACGTTCGCCCCCACGTCCCAGACGACGCCGCCGTTGGGGACGTGCTCGGCGAAGGCATCCTGGACGAGCGGCTCGCTCGTCCCGAGCGCGTATCCGGGGTTGGCTCCGGACGGATTGATCACGAGCCCCTTCGCCTGACCATGAGGGACAACACGCGGCTTGCGGCGCAGCCGCGCGGCCGCGGGCCTCAGCAGCCGCCCGAGCAGCGGTACGCGAAACTGCTCCCTGCCGGCCCACCGCACAACCGAGACCGGCACGCGGTCCATCAGGCCCATGCTGCGGCAGACTATCAATCAGTGTCGGCGCTCCGTGGGTGGACGTTGGGCTGGTGCGAACGCATCCGGGCCGGCGGCGGGCGCCGGTAGCTCTAGGATTCTGCTGGTGCCGAGCCTCACGCGCGACGAAGCACTGCTCCTGCTGAACAACCACATCGGCGGGACGGTGTCCGTCTTGCTCGAGATGGACAACGGCGGGAACTCTTTGGCAGTGCTCCCGCCGGTTTCGGGCCCGCTCGGCAAGCGGGCGCTGGCCGACAGCGGCGACGACGGCATTGACGCCGACGACATCACGCTCGCAAAAGCGAGCATCGATCCGATGTACACGGTCGGGGGGCAACGCCTTGGACTGCCGCCGCTACCGGGGATCATCCGCCGCTACGAGGTGGGCTTGGAATGGGTGCTCGCCGAGGGTCTGGCGCTGCGCATCGACTGGGGCCGCGACGATGACGCCGGGGAGATCGTGACGATCCCCGAGGCGACCAGTCTGAGCGCCGAGGACGACGAAGGCGACGACTAGGGGACCCATCTATATGCCCTTGAAATACCACGTGACGACGTTCGGCTGCCAGATGAACGAGCACGACTCGGAGCGGATGAAGGGGATGCTCGAGGCGCTCGGCTACGTGCAGGTGCCCGAGCGCGCCGACGCCGACCTGATCCTGTTCAACACCTGCTCGATCCGCGAGTCGGCCGACAGTCGCTTCCTGGCACACCTCGGCGAGGCCAAGCGGCTGAAGCGTGAACAGCCGCAGCGGATCGTCGGGGTCGGCGGCTGCTGGGCGCAGTCGCTCAAGGAGGAGGTGTTCGAGCGCTTCCCGTTCGTCGACGTGGCATTCGGCCCCGGCCAGGTGCACAGGCTCGCCGAGTTCCTCACCAGCGACTCGCTGACAGCCCAGGGGTTCTTCGAGTTCGAGGGCTTCACCGGTCACCTGCCGGCGCACCGCGAGCGCCGCTATCAGGGCTGGGTGCAGATCAGCGTCGGCTGCAACTGCGCGTGCTCCTACTGCATCGTTCCCTCCACCCGCGGCCGCGAGGTCAGCCGCGCGCCTGACGAGCTCGTCGCGGAGGTGCGGGTGATGGCTGATGACGGGGTCAAGGAGGTGACGCTGCTCGGGCAGAACGTCAACTCATACGGCCGCGATCTGCGCGAGCGGACGAGCTTTGCCGAGCTGCTCGGCGTGCTCGACGGAATCGAGGGCATCGAGCGCATCCGCTACACGAGCCCGCACCCGAAGGACATGCGCGAGGATGTCATCCGTGCGCACGCCGAGCTGGCGAGCGTGTGCGAGCACATCCACCTGCCGCTGCAGTCGGGCTCGAGCCGCATCCTGAAGGCGATGCGCAGGACGTATGACCGTGCGCGCTACCTCGACCGTGTGGCGATGATCCGCGAGCACGTGCCCGACGCGGCGCTGACGACGGACATCATCGTCGGCTTCCCCGGCGAGAGCGACGATGACTTTCGCGAGACGCTCGAGGTCGTGGAGTCGGTCGGCTACGACAGCGCGTTCACGTTCATGTTCTCTCCGCGCCGCGGCACCCAGGCGGCCACCATCACAGACGGCGTGGTGCCTCACCCGGTGAAGGTGGAGCGCATGGAGCAGCTGATCGAGCTCGTGCAGCGCCAGGCGCGCGAGCGCGCCCAGCGTTTCGTCGGGCGCACCGTCGAGGTGCTCGTCGAAGGCCCCTCGCGCACCGACCCGGAGCGTCTGCGGGGACGCTCGCGCCACAACAAGGCCGTCAACTTCACCGGCCTGGCAGCGGTAGGCGAGCTCACCGAAGTCGAGATCGTGCGCGCCACCAGCCAGACGCTGTCAGGCGAGGAGCGCCTGCTGGCGCGCGCGAGCGCGTGAGCCGATGAGAATCCGCGCTGCGGTGCTCGAGGAGTTCGGACGCCCGCTGGTCGTGCAGGAGCTCGAGCTCGCCGAGCCTGGCCCGGGGGAGGTGCTCGTGCGCCTGGTGGCATGCGGCGTGTGCCACACCGACATGTACACGGCGTCGGGGGTCGATCCCTCGGGCTATGCGCCGACGGTGCTCGGCCACGAGGGTGCCGGCGTCGTCGAGCGCTGCGGCGAGGATGTGTCGCTGGTGCGCGAGGGCGACCACGTGGTGACGCTGTTCTCGCCGCAGTGCGGTGAGTGCGTGCACTGCGTCAGCCCGCTCACCAATCTCTGTCTGGCGATCCGCGAGCAGCAGAACCTCGGCCGCCTGCCCGACGGCACCACGCGGCTGTCGCGCGGCGGTGAGCCGCTGCGCCACTTCATGGGCACTTCGACGTTCGCCGAGTACACGGTGATGCCGCAGATCGCGCTGGCGCGCGTCGATCGTGAGGCGCCGCTCGACCGTGCTTGCCTGTTCGCGTGCGGGCTCTCGACGGGCTTGGGCGCGGCGATCAAGACGGCGGCGGTCAGGCCGGGCTCGACGTGCGTGGTCTTCGGCGCCGGCATGGTCGGCCTCGGGGCCGTCGCCGGCGCTCGCCTGCAGGGCGCCGAACGGATCGTGTGCGTCGACCTCTCGCCGGAGCGGCTCGAGCTCGCGCGCGGCCAGGGCGCCACCGACGTGCTGATCGGGGGCGCCGACACCGTCGCGCGGATCCTCGATATGACCGGCGGCTTCGGCGCGGACTACACGTTTGAGGCGACCGGCAGCGTCGCGGTGATGCGCGAAGCCGTCGAGGCGGCGCGCATGGGGTGGGGGTTGTGCACGGTGTGCGGCGTTGCCGGCCGCGGCGAGACGCTCGATGTCGTGCCGCGCCTGCTGATCACCGGCAGGCGGGTGTGCGGCTCCTCATTCGGTGGCCTGAAGGGTCGCGATGACGTGCCGATGCTGGTTCGTCGCTATCTCGACGGGGAGATCGACGTCGATCCGTTCATCTCCCACCGCCTATCGCTCGACGAGGTCAACCGTGGCTTCGAGCTGATGGAGGCCCAGGACGGCATCCGCAGCGTGATCGAGCTGTGAATCGCGCCGTTGTCGTACTGCCTCGGGTCTATGCGAGGGCGGGCGCTTCCCCCGCGGGGCGTAGCCCGTCAGCCTGCACCGCACGGTCGGCGTCGTCATCCTCGCCGTGCTCGGCGGCGCACACGCGATTACGTCCCCCGTGCTTGGCGCGGTACAGCGCGGCGTCGGCCTTGGCAAACACGGCGGCGTAGTCGAAGCGCTCGTCCCGCGCCGACCCGGCGACGCCGAGGCTCATCGTCACCGACAGCCCGCCGCTGATGAGGTTCGCGGCGATCGCGGCCCGTAGGCGCTCGGCGAGCTCGATCGTGTGCTCGAGGTCAGAGCCGGGGACGAGGATCAGGAACTCCTCGCCGCCGAGGCGGTAGGCGAGGTCGAACGCGCGCAGCTGCTTGCGCAGCACGTAGGCAACCTCCTTGAGCACGATGTCGCCGGCGTCATGGCCGCGCGTGTCGTTCACGCGCTTGAAGTGATCGACGTCAGCGACGATCAGCCCCACGGGCTCGCCCGTCACCTGCGACTGCTGCGCGAGCTCGTGGCTGCGTGCCCCGAGCGCTTTGCGGTTGAGCATCCCGGTGAGCTGGTCGATGACCGCGTCGCTCCGGTGCTGGATATCCGAGTGCATCAGCGGCGTCGAGAGCACGGCCACACAGAGGATCAGCGCCAGCGGCGCGATCACGAGCGCCGGGCTGTGCACGACGAGGCTCGTGTCGATGCCGAAGCCGACGGCCAGCACCAGAGCGCTTGCGATCGTCACGCCGGCGATGATGCCGCGCAACGAGAAGCGCGAGCTGAGCGTGATGACCGGGATCGCGAGCCATGACAGCGCTGCCACGCGCGCGCCGCCCTCGAGCGAGATCGCGCCTGCGATCGCCAGCTCGCTGCCGATCCACGCCGCGAACATGACCAGCTCGGGACGCGCGACCCGCGACAGCAGCTGGCTGGCGGTGGCGAAGAACGCCAGCGCGGGGATGAGGAACAGCAGCGGCCACCAGCCAACCCACGGGCCGACCGACGCGATTGCGACCGCAAGAATCGCAAACGCGTACTGCCGGTACGGGCGCACGCGATCCTCCATGTCGATCATGCGCTCGCGGTCCGCGTCGTCCCGGCACAGCCACGAGGATCTGTTGTCCAGACGTTCTAGGTGTTGGGATGGTACTGAGAGCACGTCTTAACGCTCGGCTGCTCCAAGCGCCATGATTACAGCTGTCTGAGCGGATGGACGGACGTTGAGCGCCCTCGATCCCTGGCTTTTTTGGTTATTTCGCGCTACCGATTTTTAGTGGTGGGCGGGGTCGCGCGCACCCCGCCCACGGGGCGTCTCACCGACCGGCGCAGCCGGCCCACAAAATCACTGCGCGCTGGCGCCCACGGGAGGCGGACCGGTATAGCTCGAGCCCGAGCCCGAGCTTCCACTCGAGCCCATGTTCGGACACGGGTTGCCCCCCGATTTCGTCGATTTCTGGGTCGGCGTCGGCGCCGGCGTCGGTGTCGTCGTCGAGCTCGGCGTGCTCGGCGTGGCGGCACTCTCCGTGCCGGTTGCGTTGGTCGTGGTCGTCGTGGGCGCGGCCGCGGCGCTCGCGATCCCTGCGGCGGCGCCGCCGGTTGCAAGTGCGCCCGCGACCATGGTCGCGCCGAGCAGGCTGGAGATGGGAAGTGGATCGAACCTCCTGGGGTCGATTGATGGGGTGTGCAACCATCGTGCGCGCACTCGCTAAGTCGCAGAGCAGCTGTGCGTAGGGGGTTCGTAAGCGGCTGGTGGAGCGCCTGTCTGGCGGTTATGCGAACATATGTTCGTGCGCTGGAGCAACCTGACGCTCGACGAGGAGGAGCAGCACCGGCTGCCCGGCTACCGCGACCCCGCCGCGGTCCGCCGCTTCGATGTCCCAGAGGCGCTCGACATGCGCTTCTACGAGGTCCACGCCAAGTCGGTGCTGAACCGCGTGCCCAAGCAATCGCAGATGCCGTTCCGCTGGACGATCAATCCGTATCGGGGATGCAGTCATGCGTGTACATACTGCTTCGCCCGACCCACTCACAAGTACCTCGACTTCAACCCCGGCCGCGACTTCGAGCGCGAGATCGTCGTCAAGGTCAACGCGCCGGAGGTGCTGCGTGTCGAGCTGGCGCGCCCGTCGTGGAAGCGCGAACACGTGGCGCTGGGGACGAACACAGACCCCTACCAGTGGGTCGAGGGTCGCTACAAGCTGATGATCGGCATCTGGGAAGCGCTGCGCGATGCCGCCAATCCATGTTCGGTGCTGACCAAGTCGCCGTTGCTCCTGCGCGACCTGCCGCTGATGCTCGAGATCGCCCAGCGGGTGAGCTTCAGCGCGTGTCTGTCGATCCCGACGCTCGACGAGAAGGCCTGGCGGGCGACCGAGCCGCACACGCCCAGCCCGCGCGCGCGTCTGGAGGCGGTGGCCGAGCTCAACGCCGCGGGCATTCCAACCGGCGTGCTGATCGCGCCGCTGATGCCGGGGATCAACGACGCGCCGCACCAGGTCGAGCCGCTGCTGGAGCTCGCCGCCGAGGCCGGCGCGACGAACGTTGCGGGGGTCGCCCTGCACCTGCGTGGCGAGGTGCGGACGGTGTTCATGGACTGGCTGCGCTCACAGCGCTCCGATCTGGTGCCTCGATACGAGGAGCTGTATCGCCGCCGCGCCTACGCCCCGCGTGAGGAACGCGAGCGCCTGGGGCGGATGGTGCGCCGCGGCGGAGCGCCGGGCAGGTTCTGGCAGGTCAGATCGAGGTCGGGCGAGGATATGGAAGACGATCATGGCGAGGACGCGACGCGCTCGCACCAGCAGAGCCTTTTTTGAGATCCTCTGAAATTCCTTTGTAAATGCGGTGAATCGCCAGTATCCTTGCGCGACGCGACTCACGGGGGGCCAGGATGGCCGCACCGTCAAGGAGAAGATCGATGCACTGGATGCGGGCCGTTGCGGTCGTCTTCGCGCTTTTTGTGTTTGCAGGCGGGGGGCAGGCGCTCGCGTCGGAAACGGAGATCACCAACTCGAGCGAAAATCTGCGCACGGGGTGGTATCCCGAAACTGGCGGGATCACGCCACAACTCGTGAGCGGCGGTACGTTCGGGCAGCTGTGGTCCACGCCGGTGGAAGGACAGGTGTACGCGCAGCCGCTGCTCGATAACGGCACGCTGCTGGTCGCCACCGAGAAGGACATGGTCTACGGGCTGAACCCGGTGACCGGCGCAGTGGAATGGTCGAAGAGCCTCGGCGAACCGTGGAGCGCGGCGGAAATAGGGTGCGGAGATCTCGCACCGGACATCGGTGTCACGGCCACACCGGTGATCAACGCCGCGACGGGGATCGCCTATCTCACGCACAAGGCGTATGTCTCTGGCAAATCCGGCCCAGTGCGGTGGTACATGGACGCGCTCAGCGTCGCCAACGGGGCGGAGCAGCCGGGCTTCCCGGTCGCACTGTCGGGGTCCGCTCAGAACGCGCCCGAACAGGAATTCGAACCCAAGACCGAGCTGCAGCGCCCAGGCTTGCTGCTGATGGAAGGCGTCGTCTACGCCGGCTTCGGTTCAGACTGCGACTTCAACCCGTACGAGGGCTGGGTGTTCGGCGTGGCCGAGAGCGGCACGGTGAAGGCGCGCTGGACCTCGGAGGCTGAAGGCTGGGGCTCCGGTATATGGCAGTCAGGCGCCGGGATCATGTCGGACGGCCCAGGGACAATGATGGTCTCGACCGGGAATGGTGGGGTACCCGACGATCACACGCTCGGGGTCGAACCGCCCGGAAATCTCGGCGAGTCGATCGTGCGGCTGCGCGTCCAGCCCGACGGGGAATTGAAGGCAACTGACTTCTTCGCACCCTTCAATGCCGAAGAACTCAGCAGTTGGGACGCCGACTTCGCGTCGGGCGGCGTGACGGGGCTTCCCAACGAATACTTCGGCACGAAGTCGATTCCACACCTTGCCGTTGCGGTCGGCAAGGACGGCTACGTGTATCTGCTGAATCGCGACGAACTCGGGGGGATTGGGGAGGGCGCGCATGGAGGCGACAAGGTCGTCCAGCAGATCGGCCCCTACGGCGGCGTGTGGTCGCGTCCCGGCGTGTGGCCTGGAGAAGGCGGCTGGGTCTACATCCCTACCGCCTCCGACGGCACAAGCGCGTCAGGATCCTCGGGCAACCTCCGCGTCTATCAGTACGGTCTCTCAGGGACCGGTTCGCCGACCCTGTCACTCCAGGGAACCTCCGCCGAACCGTTCGGATTCTCCTCGAGCGCCCCAGTGATCACCTCTGAAGGCACGACGCCAGGATCCGCCCTCGTGTGGATTGTGTGGGCGCCGAATGGGACCGGTGAAGGTGCGCAGCTGCGCGCGTATAACCCGACCCCTGAACATGGCGAACCGATCCTGCGATGGAGCGCACCGATCGGCACCTCCGCGAAGTTCGCCACACCAGGAGTCGGCGAAGGGCGGCTGTACGTCGGCACGCGTGACGGGCACGTGCTCGCGTTCGGTTCACCGGTTACTCCCGCCCTGGCCGGCCCGGCGGTCGTGTTCAACACGATCACCGACGGCGAATCCGAAACGCGCACCGCGACGCTCACCGCAAACGAACCGTTGACGGTCGAAAAACTCGAATCGAGCTCCGCGCAGTTCACCCTCGGAACGCCGAAACCCGCGCTACCCGCGACGCTCGGCGAAGGACAGAAGCTCGAAGTACCAGTCACCTTCAAACCGGCAGGCACAGGGCCGCTAGGCGCGACCTTGAGCGCGAGGACGACTGCCGGCAGGACGGGCAGCGTCTCGCTGTCGGGCACTGGACGTGCCGCCGAGGCGCAGCTCGAAGCGACACCAACGGTCCTCGCCTTCGAACCCACGGCGGTGGGCGAAAGTGTGTCCGCCGCGGCGACGTTCCGCAACGTCGGCGGCGCGCCGCTCACGATTGAATCGGTGGGCCTGCCAAGCGCTCCGTTCGCGGCGGAAGGAGCGCCGGCAGAACACTCGACGATCGCAGCGGGCAAGTCGATCACGATCACGATCAACTTCGCTCCAACTACGATCGGCGACTTCGATGGCGAAATCACGCTCGCAACCAGCGCCGGTCCCGGTGTCGTCCATCTTTCAGGGAACGCCGGCGCTCCGGGCGCGCTTGAACTCTCGGGCGTACCGAGCGAATTCGGCGATGTCACCGTCGGCAGCAGCGCCGCACGCACATTCACGGTTGCGAACATCGGAGGGACTGCGGTGACAGTCTTCAAGTCGAAGCCGCCGAGCGGCGGCGAGTTCTCCGCAAAGACCTCGCTACCGGAGGGCACCACGATTTCCCCCGGCGAAACGCGAACCGAGGAAGTCGTCTTCGCCCCCTCGGCGACGGGTCCGGCCGAAGGCGTGTGGCTGATCAATGGCGACGACACGAGCGGTCTGCTGGAAGCGCACTTCACGGGCGTCGGGGTTGCGCCGGGGAGCGCCGCGCCCGGGGGGCAGAGCACGATAGGCCTCACGCAGCAGATACCGGGCCTCGGTGTCTCGCCGTTCCAGACCGCCGTGGCGACAAACGTGCGACTGGTCGGGAGCACCCTTCTCACGGCCAGCGCGTCGGGCACGATCGAGCTCAAGCTGAGTTGCCCGACCGGCGTCACACGGTGCACGGGTACCGTCACCATCCGGACGCTGACACCGATCGTCGCGCCCGGTTCCAGATCGCACAAGCCTGCGATCCTGACCATTGCAAGCGGCGCATTCACGGTCAATGGCGGCAAGGTGACGACGTTGAAGCTGCACCTCACGAGCGCGGCGCGCGCTCTGCTGGCGCGAAAGCACCGGCTGCGCGAGCGAGCGACGATCCTCGCGCACGCCACGACGGCCGCGTCGCACACGACTCGGGCGATCGTGACGATCCTCGCCTACAAGCCGAAACCACACGGATAAAGTCTGATCCACGCCGGGGCTGACGAGCGGCGGTACCCGTCAGGTGGCTGGAGGCGAGATGCCGGAGTTCGCCACAAGCTGTGAGCCTGTCGCCATGCGGATCATCGCGCTGTTCGGACCGACGGGTGTCGGCAAGACCTCGGTGGCGCTGGCGCTCGCCGACCTGCTGCGCGAGCAGGGCGAGGACCCGATTGCGGTGTCGGCCGACGCGCTGCAGGTATATGCGGGCCTCGAGACCCTCACGGGGGCAGCGACGCCCGCCGAGCAGGCACGCCTCGAGCACCGGCTGCTGTCCTTCCTGCCGCTGGATGCGACGTTCAGCGTCGGTCAGTACGCGCAGCTCGCGCACGCCGAGATCGACGATCTGCTGACGGCGGGCAGGCGTCCGATCGTCGTCGGCGGCACCGGCCTGTACCTGCGCGCGGCGCTGACCGAGCTGAGCCTGCGCCCGCCGCCGCCGGAGGGGGTGCGCGAGCGCTGGACGGCGGAGCTGGAACGCTCCGGTGCGCCGGCTCTGCACGCGAGGCTCGGCGAGCGCGCGCCCTGGGCGGCGGTCGAGATCGATCCGAACGACCGTCAGCGGGTGGTTCGTGCCCTCGAGCTGCTCGACCTCGGTGAGCTCGAGCCCCCGGACGGGCCGTCGCAGCTGTGGAGCGAGGAGCTGCGACAGCCGACCGTGCTGGCCGGGTTGACGATGGAGCGCGATGAGCTGTACGCGGCGATCGATGCCCGGATCGATGGGATGCTCGCGGCCGGCGTGCGCGAGCAGGTGCAGCGGGCGCACGCCGCCGGTGCGTCTGAGACGGCGCGCAAGGCGCTCGGCTTCGACGAGCTGCTGAGCGGAGACGTCGAGACGATGAGACGGCGTACCCGCAACTACGCAAAGCGCCAGCTGACGTGGATGCGCAAGCTCGCCGGCGTGCGCGTGATCGACGTCACCGGCCGTGACCCTACCGCGGTCGCGCGCGAGATCCTCCACGCTACGCCTGACTTAGACTCCGGCGCCTGATGGACGGCATGAAATTCGAGAAGTGGCAGGCGCTCGGCAACGACTATCTGATCGTCGAGCACGACCAGCTGCCGTTTGAGCTGACGCCGCCGCGTGTCCGCGTGCTGTGCGCTGGCCACTTCGGCGTGTTCGCCGACGGCGTGCTGCTGCTCTCCGCGCCCGCCGACCCGGCGCATGTGGCCGACCTGCGCATCTTCAACCCCGATGGCTCGGAGGCGGAGCTGTCGGGCAACGGTGCGCGCGAGGCGGTCCTGTACCTGCGCAGGCGCGGCTGGACAGAGGACGACTCCTTCGCGATTGCCACCGCCGCGGGCGAGATCCGTCCGACGATCATCGGGAGCGATACGTGCCGCGTGGACATGGGGCTGGCGAGCCTGCGCTCGGACGACTTTCCCGCGGGCCCACCGGACGGTCGGGGCACGGTCCGCGCCGGTGGCCGCGACTGGCCCTTCCGCCACGTCTCGATCGGCAACCCCCAATGTGCGATCCATGTCGACTCTGTCGCCGAGCTCGACGCGCTGGACCTCGCTGCGATCGGTCCGCAGATCGAAGGCGCCCGGCTCTTCCCGAACCGGACGAACGTGTCGTGGTATACGGAGCTTGAGTCGCGCTCGCCCGCCTACGCAGCGGACGGTCCGTACGCCACGCGCATCCGCGCACGGATCTTCGAGCGCGGGGTGGGGGAGACACTGTCCTCCGGGACCGGCGCGACCGGCGCCGCCATCGCGCACGTGCTCGAGGGAGGCGCAGCGAGCCCGGACGCGACGGCTCTGCGAGTGGGAGCAGGCGCGCTCGTGACCGTGCAGCTCGACGGCGGCGAGCTCGAGGTCGGGGTGGGAGAGGATCTGCGCGTCGAGCTGACAGGCTGGGCGAGACCCGTGTTCGCGGGTCGGCTGAGCGAGGACTTCGAAAAGGAGCTGCATGAAACCGAGTAGACGCCTGGAGCGCATCCCGCCGTACGCGTTCGCCCAGCTGGAGCGCAAGATCGCGGAGAAGCGCGCGGCCGGGGTGGATGTGATCAGCCTCGGCATCGGCGACCCCGACAGGCCGACGCCGCCGCTGATCGTGGAGGCGATGCAGGAGGCGGTCAGCGAGCCCGAGACGCATCGCTACCCCACCAACCGCGGCCGCGAGGACTTCAGAGGCGCCGTGCGCGACTTCTACGAGCGGCGCTTCGACGTGAAACTCGATCCCGCGAACGAGATCATCCCGGCGATCGGTGCCAAGGAGGCGATCTTCAACCTCAACCTCGCGTTCCTCGACCCCGGCGACTACGCGCTGGCGGCGGACCCGGGTTATCCGGTGTACACGGGCGGACCGTGGCTCGCCGGCGCCGAGCCGGTGCTGATGGCGCTGCAGCCGGAGCACGGCTTCGTGCCGGATCTCGGCGCGATCGACGAGGACATCGCGCGCCGTTCGAAGCTGATGTTCCTGAACTACCCGAACAACCCGACGGGCGCCGTCGTACCGGAGGGCTTCTTCGAGCGCGTGGTGGAGTTCGCGCGGGCCTACGAGATCCTGGTGGTGCACGACAACGCCTACTCGGAGATCGTCTTCGACGGCTACCACGCCCCGTCGTTCCTGCAGACGCCCGGCGCTAAGGACGTCGGCATCGAGGTGTTCTCGCTGTCCAAGGGCTACAACATGACCGGCTGGCGCTGCGCGGTGGTGGTCGGAAACGCCGAGGCGCTCGAGACCTACTGGCGGCTGAAGACGAACATCGACTCGGGCCTGTTCGAGGCGGTGCAGCTCGCGGGTGTGGCGGCGCTGTCACCGGACGCCGACGCCGAGGTCGCCTCGATGAACGAGCTTTACCGGCGTCGGCGCGACCTCGTCTGCGAGGCGCTGCGCGGTATCGGCGTCAACGTGCGCCCGCCGCACAGCACGATCTACGTGTGGGCGCCGGTCCCCGAGGGCTTTCACAGCTCGGAGGCCTATTGCGAGCACGTGCTCGAGCGCACCGGCGTCGTGCTGACGCCGGGCGCCGTCTACGGTCCCGCCGGCGAGGGCTGGTTTCGGATCTCGCTGACTACGCCGGACGAGCGACTGCTGGAGGCCGTCGAGCGGCTCGGCACGCTTGGAGCTTGATCAGGCCGATCAGCGCGGGTGGCCTTAGCGCAGACTTCACGGCTCGTTACACCTCTCGACGCCTGTGTCGTCCTAGACTTGAATGTGGATGGATCGAAGTCGCAACGGCCGCACTGCCGTCACACCAAAACCTGCCGACTGGCCCGGCAACGGGGCACAGCCTTCGCAGCGCGCGCGTCAGCGCGCCTTCTGCATTGCAGCGCTGCCTGAGGGCGAAGACCTGGCCGAGTTGGGCGAGCTGTTGCGCACCGCCGGCGTGGCCGTCGTGGGCGAGATGGTGCAGCGCCGCGAGCAGCCGCACCCGAACACGTACCTCGGCCCAGGCAAGGTCGCCGAGGCGAAGGCTGCGGCGCTGGCGAGTGACGCGAATGTCATCGCTTGCGACGACGAGCTGAGCGCGCGCCAGGAGCGCAACCTCGAGGAGGCGCTCGGCCTGCCGGTGGTCGACCGCACGACGGTGATCCTCGACATCTTCGCCTCGCATGCGAACAGCGCCGAGGGCAAGCTGCAGGTCGAGCTGGCGCAGCTCGAGTACAACCTCGCGCGCATGCGTGGGCTGTGGAGCCACCTGGAGCGCCTCGGCGGCGGCATCGGCACGAGGGGCCCGGGGGAGACGCAGATCGAGACCGATCGAAGGCTCGCGCGCGACCGCATCGCCGTGCTGCGCCGGCGCCTCGAGCACGTGAAGGGCACCCGCGCCGTCCAGCGCGCCGAGCGCGAGCGCGCGGCGCTGCCGACGATCGCGCTCGTCGGCTACACCAATGCGGGCAAGTCGACACTGCTGAACGCCTTGACCGGCTCGGACGTAGGCGTGCGCGACCGGCTGTTTCACACGCTCGATCCGACCACGCGCACGCTCAAGCTCGGCGGACGCACGCACCTGCTGACAGACACCGTCGGTTTCATCAGCAAGCTGCCCCACCAGCTGGTGGACGCCTTCGGCGCGACGCTCGAGGAGACAAGCCGCGCCGAGCTGCTCGTGCACGTGCTCGACGCCTCCGCGACCGAGGAGCAGCTGGAGATCATGCAGCGCTCGGTCGAGGGGACGCTCGAGGAGATCGGTGCCGGTGAGCGCCCGCGTCTGCTGGTGCTCAACAAGATCGATCTGCTCGACGAAGACGAGCGCGAGGAGCTGCGCTTCCGACACCCCGACGCGGTACTCGTCAGCGGTGTCACGGGCGAGGGCTTGGCAGACCTGTCCGAGCGCCTCGAGCACGAGCTCGCGCACACGTTGCGCCCGCTCGACCTCCTGGTCCCGTACGCCGACGGCGGCAGCCTCGCCGAGCTGCACGAGCTCGCCGGTGACGTCAGCCGCGAGGACACCGCCGAGGGCGTACGTGTGCACGCACTCGTTCCGGCGCGGCTCGCCGAGCGCTTCGCGCGCTTTGCGGTTGCGCCGTCGGCCTAGCGCTTGGGGTGGGCGATGTCCGACGAGAACGTGGAGATCGTGCGGAACGCATTCCAGACCTTCGGCGCGGAAGGAATCGACGCGGCGCTCTCGTTCTTCTCGCCCGATGTCGTCTGGTACCCGATCGATCGTTGGTTGGACGGCTCGGCCTACCATGGGCATGACGGCATGCGAAGGCTCGGGGCGGCCTTTTCCGAGAACTTCGACGACTTCCGCTATGACGTCCACGAGATCCGCGACGCGCAAGATCGCGTTGTCGCGCTTGTCGATATGACAGGACGCATCAAGCACTCGGAGTCCGAGGTCAGTCAACGACGCGGATTCGTGATTTCGCGCTTCGATGGTGGACAGTTCCGCGAGGTTCGCACGTTTCCGAACTGGTCCGAGGCCCTCGAAGCCGTGGGGCTCGGGGGGTAGGCGATCCGCGAGATACTCACTTACGCAGCCCGTCGACCTCGCCGATTCACGCGCCTCGCGCGCTGATGCGACACTCTGCGGACCATGGAATCGCGCATCCATGTGATCACGCTGGCCGTCGCTGATCTCGATCGTGCGCTCGAGTTCTACCGCCGCCTCGGACTGAACTCGGCGGGTGTGACCGGGACGGACTTCATCGGCGACGATGAGAACCCGGCTGGAGCCGTTGTGATGTTCCACCTCGACGGTGGCCTCATTCTCGCTCTCTACCCGCGTACGGAGCTCGCGAAGGACGCCGCCGTGCCGTTCGGCCCACAGAAGTCTGGTGAGGTCAGCGTCGGACATCTCGTCGCCACGAAGCAGGACGTTGACACCGTGCTGGCGCAGGCCGAGGCCGCTGGAGCGACCCTCACCGAGCCGCCGCACGATCGGCCCTGGGGGATCTACTCGGGGTATTTCCGCGACCTCGACGGGCATCTCTGGGAGATCATCTGGAATCCACGCTCGTAGGCCGTCCCGTCGACATCGAGGAGGGCCGCGCCGCCGCCGAAGCCGTTGCCGAGGGCTGGGGCAGCCCCTCCTCAGCGCTCGTCGCCGCTGCCAGACAGCACCCCGCGGCGCTGACGCGAGAGCAGCTTGTCGAGGTTCACCTGGGCGATCTCGTCGAGGTCCAATCCCAGCTCGCTCGCCAACTGCGAGACGTACCAGAGCACGTCGCCGAGCTCCTTGGCCATTGCCGCGCGGCGCTGCTCGCTGACCTCGCCGCCGTCGTCGCGGATCGCCTTCTTGGCGTGCTCTGCGACCTCGCCCGCCTCGCCGGCGAGGCCGAGCGCAGGGTAGGCCAGCCACGCTTCGCGCGGATACTCTGCGGTGCGACGCGACAGGCGCTGGTACTCGGATAGCTCCATCGCCGGATCCTACGGCGCGGCCCCGCGCCAGCGGGACCGAAGAAGGCCGAGTTTGCGGAGAAACAGACGCGCGCCGCTCACACGCCCGCGGCACGACGGGCGCTGAGGTGCGTCTGGCGCTCGATCTCATCCTCGAGCGGGGCCAGCTGGTCCGGGTCCAGACCGAGTCCGCGCGCTATCAGCCAGTCCGCGAACCAGACGTTCTTGGGCAGCAGCGGGCCGTGCAGGTAGGTTCCGATCGTGTTGGCGCTCCGCGCGCCCTCCGCGCCGCTGCGGCCGTCGTTGCCGTAGCCCCGCAACACGCGTCCGAGCGCGCTCTGGCCGGCTCCGAGATGTGTGCGCCCGCCGTGGTTCTCAAAGCCGGCTAGCACACCGGTGGTGCCCTCGTCGAGCGAGACCTCGATCGCGACGTTGCCGATCAGCCGCGGCCCGTCCTCGCGGACGGTGTGCACATCGAGCAACCCGACTCCCGGAATCTCATCCGCTCCGAGCGTGTAGGAGTGCCCGAGCAGCTGGTAGCCGCCGCACACGCCGAGCACCAGCGCGCCGCGGCTGGCGGCGGCGTGCAGACCGTCGCGCTTGGTCTCGATCAGGTCCTCCGCGCACAGGCGCTGATCGCGATCCTGGCCGCCGCCGATGTAGAAGATGTCGTGGGCATCCGCGTCGAGCGGCTCGCCGAGGCCGCGTGCGGCGAGCTCGAAGCCGATGCCACGCCACGCGCAGCGACGCTCCAGCACGATCAGGTTGCCGCGGTCCGCGTAGATGTTCATCAGGTCCGGATACAGCGCGCACACGCGCAGCGTGCGCCCCGACGCGGTCGAGTCAGGCACGGAGCATCACCACGACGCTCGCCGTGTGCTCCTCGGTTGCCGCGATCACGCGCGTACCGGCGGCGGTCAGTCCCGCCTCGTGGGCCTCGTGTGCGAGCTGGGCGACGCTCACACGATCGAGCTCGACGACGTCGTGCTGCCAGGCGGGCTCGCACGCCGGGCGGCCATGCGGGACGATCCCGCGCTCACGCTCGATGCGCACGACACGGCTGTCGAGGAGGACGCGCGTGGCGCGGCTGATGTAGGTGGCTCCCGCGACGCGCGCGACCTCCTCCGACGGGCCGAGGTCGCCGGCGTCGCAGTCGAACTCGTCGATCTCGGTCACGATCGCGCACGCGAGCAAGCCGCCCGATGCCAGGTGCGCGCGCGCCTGGGCCATGAACTCGAGCCGACCCGTCGTGCCTCCGAGCAGCTGCAGCGTCTGCATCGGCGCTAGGCACAACGCGAAGTCGCGGCGATCCAGCTCGAACACGCGCGCGTCCGCTCGTACGGTCTCGATCTCCAATCCAGCCGCGCGGGCGCTCAGCGCATCGAGCAGCTCCGCGTCGAGGTCGACTGCGGTCACGGGGCGCCCGGCGCGCGCGAGCGCGAGCGCGACGCGTCCTGTCCCGGCGCCGACGTCGAGCACCCTTCCCACGCCCGACCCTGGCGTCGGCGCAACGCCCGCGCGGGCGTTTGCGGCGAGCTCGTGCCACAGCGCGAGGTCGGCGGTGTAGCTGCCGCACTCCAGGTCGTGCCAGATGACCGACTCCGATGGGCTCATGACCATGCGCTGCTCGCCTCCCCGCGCGCCACCAGCAGCTCGCGAAGCGCCAGCATCGCCGTGTAGGTGGGCAGCGCGAACAGCGGCGCACCCGCGCCTTGCGGCCTGTCGGCTGAAGCGGTGCTCAGCGCCACGGCGAGATCCTCGCGCACGGCGATCAGCTCCGGTTCGATGCCCGCGTACTTCAACCGTGCCGCCAGATCAGCCGCGCGCGTGCCGCTGCACGTCGCTCGGCGGATGCGCCCCGCCAGCAGCTCGAAATCCGCATCCCAGATCCAGGACACGTCGCGTCCGTCGGCGATGTCGTCGTTGAGCACCCCCAGCAGGTCGTGCTCACCGGGCTCGAGCGCGAGCGTGCGCAGGACCTCGTTGGCGCCGGCGGGGTTCTTGACGAGCAGGATCTGCAGCTCGCGAGTGCCGGCTGGCGCATCGACGCCTCCGGAGCGCCCGGCGGGCACCGACACGGACACCGTCTCCGCGCGCCCGAATGCCGCGCGCGAGCCGGCCAGCCCTGCCTGGATGCTCTCCAGTGGCACCTCCAAGGCGCACGCAAGCGCGGCGGCGGCGAGCGCGTTGTAGACGTTGTAGAGGCCGGGCAAAGCGAGTGAGACATCGGCTCGCCCGGCGGGCGTCGTGAGCGTGAAACGAGCGGCGCGCACGCCTTCCAGGCGCACGTCGCTGGCGGTGACGGTCGGGGTCGGTCGCGACTGCCCGCAGCTCGCACAGTGATAGCGGCCGAGGTGGCCCAGGTACACCGCGTCGAACACGTACGGGGCGCCACAGTGGCGGCAGTGCCGCGCGTCCGCGGCGTGCGCCATCCCGGCGAGCGCCAGCGAGTCGTCCTCCAGCCCGAAGTAGATCGCGCCGGCGTGCTCGCGTCCGAGGTCTGCGAGCAACGGGTCGTCGGCGTTGAGGACCAGCTGGCGCTCGCCCGTGCGCAGCACCCGCTCCCAGCGTTCGGCGATCGTGTCGAGCTCGCCGTAGCGGTCGAGCTGGTCGCGGAACAGGTTGCCGAGCAGGATCGCACGCGGATGCAGCTCGGCCGTCAGCTGCGCGAGCCACAGCTCGTCCACCTCGAACAGGCCCAGTTCCCCGGCGATCGTCCCGCCGCGCCTCGCCGCATCGAGCAGCGTCGTCGCGACGCCGCCGGCCATGTTCGCGCCTGCCTGGTTGTGGACGATCGAGATCCCGGCGCGCTCGAGGATGCCCGCGGTCATCGCTGCGGTCGTGGTCTTGCCGTTCGTCGCCGAGATCAGCACGCTGCCACGCGCCAGGCGCGCGCCCAGCTCGCTGATCGCGCCGGGTGCGAGTCGCATCAGCAGCTTGCCTGGGGCGCTCGTGCCGCCACCGCCTCGCAGGCGCGAGATCGCCCCGACGCCGCGAGCCAGCGCGAGCTTTGCGGCGAGCGTGTCGCGCATCAGGCGCCCGAGAAGGCAGGCCCCGGCTCCAGCGGGGTCAGCATCGTGACAGCGCCCTGCAGCGCGCGCACCCGAACCGGCAGCTCGCCGATCGGATCGCCGTCCGCGTACATCGTGAACGGGCGCTCGGCGCTGAGCAGGAGCTCACGTGCGCGAAACACGCTGACGCTCGGCTCGTGCACATGCGTTCCCTTGAACACCTTCGGCAGGATGCGTGTCAGGAAGGTGAGCTTGCTGACGTGCTCGCAGACGATGACCTCGAGCAGGCCGTCGTCCAGCATTGCGTCGGGCGCTGCGCGCATGCCTCCGCCGTAGGTCTTCGAGTTGGCGGCGCCGACCGAGAAGGCTGTAAATGAGCGCTTTTCGCCGGGAGGGTCCAGCTCGATCTCGAACCGTGCCGGTCGCCACGACACGAGCGCCGCGAGGGCTCCGTACACGTACACGAGCCCGCCCAGCCAGGCAGGGGCATCGTTGGCGATGCGGTTGGCGTCGCTGTCGAAGCCCGCGGAGGCGATGCCTACAAACGCGTGCCCGCGATCTTCCGAGCCTGCGGCGGCGACGATCCCGATGTCGACCGGCTGTGTGTGTCCGGCGGCGATCACCGCGGCCGCACCGTCGGGATCGTCTGGGATGCCCAACACCCGGGCCAGGTCGTTGCCGCGCCCGCCGGGGATCACGCCGAGGACCGCGTCCGGCAGTTGCATCAGGGCGTCGGCGAGCACGCCGATCATGCCGTCGCCGCTCAGCGCAACGACCGTCTCACCGCGCCGCGCTGCGTCGAGCGCGAGCTCACGCGCGTGATCCAGGTCGCGCGTGTCGGCGCGACGCAGCGTCAGGCCCTGCGCGCGCAGCGCGCGCTCCACGTCCGGCGCGATGCGGCCGGCTCGGCCGCCGCCGGCGGCCGGGTTCACGACCAGGCAGACAGCCGCGGACACGGTGGGCCTATGCTCCTGCGGCCGGTGCGGGGAGGGAGACGAAGGAAGCCTCAGCTGGTCGCGGCGTTGCGTGCACGGTCGCGTCGGCGCCGCCCGATCGCGGCCATCACACCGAGCACGACGAGCACCAGGATCAGACCGAGCAGGACGCCCGGCGCGACGCCGATGCCGCCGAACGGAAGCGAGATCAGCTCGACGACGCCGAGCCCGATCGCGAGCAGCACGAAGATCAGCAGGATGATCAGCAGCACGCCGCGCACGCGCGCCAGGATCCCGGCGGAGGCGGGGGGGAGGAGCAGTCCCATCGCCCGCAGCGCGAACATCTGGCGGCCAGTGGGTGGCGTCTGTCCGAGGCGCTCGACCGCCTCCTTGAGGTCGCCCGCGCGACGTTCCGCCAGCGCGAGCGACGCGTCCGCCATGCGCCTGATCTGCATCCGCTCCTGCGGTCGCGCAGCGGCGATCGCGCGCTGGAAGTATCCGCGAGCCGCCTCGGCGTCGAAGCGCTCCGATGCGCGCGCGCCGAGGATCGCCATCGCGGCGGACTTGTATTTCGTCTCCGCCTCGAGCTCCTCGTCTGAGCGCTGCTCGAGTGCCTGGATCGCCTCGAGGGCGCCACGCTGCTCCATGCGGACCTGGCGTTGTTTCGGGGGCATGGGCCGTCATTCTATGGTGTGCGGAGCGGTATGCTCGCGACATGACAAGCCGCTTGCCCTCAACCCGCGGGCGCCTGCGCGTGTGCGTGTGCGCGCTCTGCCTCGTGGCGCTGCTCGGCTTTGCAGCGACCGCCGCGCCCGTGGCCGGCGCGGCCGGCCTAGGCTCAGAAGGCGCGCTCAGCAAACTGACCGAAGGACAGCCGGAAGAAACGGAAGCGAAAACGACGAGCACGAGCGCGGTTTCCTCGGAACCGCACAACTCGAGTTCGCTGCTGCTGCTCGGTATCGGCGCCGCGGCAGTGCTGCTGATCGGCATCGTGTACCTGATCATGCGCGACGTGCGCGGTGTCGTCCCGGCAACGGAGGTCGATCTGCTCGACGGCAGCGCGACGCGTCACTCCGAGGCCGCAATGCGTAAGCGGCGCGCTAAAGCGAAGGCTGCGCGCCAGCAGCGAAAGCGCAACCGCTGAACTCAGTGAGAGACGCGCAGCGGCCGCGCGCGCAGGCTCGTGCGCACGCGAGGCGGGGCGGAGGGGTACCCGTGCGGACCGCCGCGGCGCGGCTTGCGCGGACGCGGCGTGCGGGGGCGCGGCGAGCGCGGGTGCGGGTCCAGCGGGCCGCCGGGCAACGCCTTGGAGCCACCGTCTTCTTCGGAGGAGTCAGGCACATCCGACGCGTCAGCCGCCTGGTCGTTGCGGTACGGAATCCACAGCATCAGACCAGCTAGCGGGATCTTGATGAGCGCCGCGAAAAACAGGATCCAGACCCAGAAGGGCATCTCCGTAGCGATGGTACTACTGCGGCGTGCGATCGTATAGAGCCAACGCGCTGACCCGGCTCGCGGAGGACGTCAGCCGCTGCCGCCGGTGCCCGCGGCTGGTCTGTTGGCGCGAGCACGTCGCGCGCGAGCGCCGCGCCGCGTTCGCCTCGGAGGAGTACTGGGGACGCCCGCTGCCGGGCTTCGGCGACCCCTCGGCGCGCGTGCTGCTGCTCGGTCTCGCGCCCGCGGCCCACGGCGCGAACCGCACCGGGCGCGTGTTCACGGGGGATCGCTCGGGAGATTTCCTGTTCGCGGCGCTGTGGCGCACCGGCTTTGCCAATCAGCCCGTCTCGCGTAGCCGCGATGACGGTCTCGCACTCCGCGACGCGTGGATCACCGCGGCGGTGCGCTGCGCCCCGCCGCAGAACCGCCCGACGCCGCAGGAGCGCGAGCTGTGCCTGCCGTGGAGCGTCGCCGAGCTGCAGCTGCTCGAGGACGTTCGCGTGGTCGTGTGCCTGGGCGCGTTCGCCTGGGACGCCGCCCTGCGGTTGACCGCTGCGCTGTCCGATCCGCCCGCCGCACCGCGACGGCCGCGGCCGCGCTTCAGCCACGGTGGCGAGCTCACAGGCGAGCGCTACGAGCTGCTCGGCTGCTACCACCCGAGCCAGCAGAACACCTTCACCGGCAGACTGACCGAGCCGATGATCGACGCCGTACTAGAACGCGCTCGAGCGCTCGCCGAGAACCCGCGCTAGCATCAATCGCAACGATGAGGATCGTGATCGCAGCGACGCTCGCGGTGGTGGCCACACTTGTGGCGGCCAACATGCTCGGCGTCGCCGCCGCCGAAGCGCCGACGACGACGACGGCCTCGCCCAACAGCGTCAGCGTGGAAGGGGTTGCAAGGGTGCCAATCGCCCAGGATGCAAACCTTGCCACGGCCACGGCCGTCTACCGGCAGGCGATGGCGGAAGCGATGACCGACGGACAGACCAAGGCCGAATTCCTCGCCGGCAAGGCTGCGGTCACGCTCGGGAGCGTGCAGCGCATCGTCGAAGCCGGCGGCTACATCGAGTGCACCAACAGCGAAGAATCGAGCTACAGCGAATATGAAGGCGAAGAGCCGGACTTCGGTTCGCCTCCCTCGTCAATCGCGGTGGCGCCGGCGGCAGCCCCGGAGTCGGCTGCTGCGGGTGGGGGAGTGCACAGGCCGACGCTGAAGCACCCCAAAAAGCACGTCACTGCCCACAAGGCAAGCGCCGCGAAGTGCACGCTCACCGCCTCGGTCGCGCTCGTGTACGCGATCAGCTGAACAGGCGCGCACACTGATCGACGCGCACTAACCTGGTGCGCGTGCCCTACACCAGCGCCGACGCCAGGCAGCAGCTGCTCGACACCGTTGCCGAAGCGGCCGAGGCGCTCGGTTCTGCGCTCGCGTCGCTGACCGAGGCATACGAGCTGCTCGACGAAGGCAACGCCGACAGGGTGGAGGAGGCGTTGTTCCGCCCTGTGCAGATGGCATACGGACGCGCGCGACGCGCGCACGCGGGCTTCGCAGAGCGCCACGGTATGGCCGGCCGCGAGTTCACGCCGGCTGTCGCCGGAGCCCCGTCGAAGGGCGCGAAAGGCTTCCTCGACAGTGCCGTCTCGGCGATCAGCGACGCCGATCGGATGCTCGCGACGCTGCAGGACTCGATGCTCCCGGTGGAGGTCGGCGACCCGGAGCTGCGCGCGGACCTCGAGCATGTGCGCTCGTCGCTCGACGGCCTTGGTGGTCGCGCGCGAGAGCTCGAGCGCACGCTCGGACGCTAGGCGGCGCTACTCGACGGGCACGCCGTTGGCCGTGAGCGCCACGTCGATGTTGCCACGGGTGGCGTTCGAGTACGGGCACACGGCGTGCGCGGCGCGCACCAGCTCGACGGCGCTCGTGGTGTCGGAGATCCCCGGCAGCGTCACGTCGAGTCCGACCGACAGCACGAAGCCGCCCTGGCCGTTGGGCGAGAGCGACACCGCGGAGTCGATCGCGACATCGCCAGGGTCGGCCTTGGCGCGGCGCGCGACGACGCCCAGCGCACCCTCGAAACAGGCCGCGTAGCCGACGGCGAAAAGCTCCTCGGGGTTCGTGCCGCCGCCAGGGCCGCCCATCTCCGGCGGCAGGCGCAGGTCGACCTCGAGCGCGCCGTCGCTCGAGCGCCCGTGTCCCTGCGCGCGCCCTCCGGTCACGTGTGCCTTGGCTGTGTAGAGCTTGTCCGCCATCCGCCCGCCTCTCGTTCGTGGTTCGCTGGCGCCGATGCTAGTAGCTGGCGGTCACGCAGGCCCTGGCTGCGAGGTCGAGCCGAGCTCTACGGCGCTAGTCGCTCGATCGCCCAGCCGCCGCCCTCGCGCCGGTAGCGCAGCCGGTCGTGAAGGCGATCGTGACGCTGCTGCCACAGCTCGATGCTCGCGGGGCGCAGGCGGTAGCCGCCCCAGCCCGTCGGTAGCGGCAGCTCGCCCTCCGCGTAGCGCCGCTCGAGCTCGGCGACGCTTTCCTCGAGCAGCACGCGGCTCTCGAGGACCTCGCTCTGGGGCGAGGCCAGCGCGCTGATCTGGCTGCCGCGCGGACGGCCGCGGACGTAGTCAGCGGACTCCTCCGTGCTCGTGCGCTCGACGGCGCCCTCGATTCGTACCTGGCGGCCGAGCGGATCCCAATAGAACGCCAGCGCGGCGCGTGGGTTGGCGGCGAGCTCTCGGGCCTTGCGGCTCGCGTAGTTGGAGAAGAACACGAAGCCCCGATCGTCAAAGCGCTTGACGAGCACCATCCGCACCGACGGCGCGCAATCCGCCGACGCGGTCGCCAGCGCGGCCGCTTCCGGCATCCGCATGTCGGCCGCCTGGGCCTGCTCGAACCACGCCGCGAACTGGCGCACCGGGTCCGGGTCGACGTCCTGCTCGCGCAGCGGCGCTCCGTAGTCGCTCATCGGCGCATCCTGGCAGAGCGGCTCACGCAGGAGCCTGTACGCCGCGCGCGTTCCACCCACGTTCGATCTCGCGCATCAGCGCCGGATACACCACCAGGTGTCGGAACGGGGCGATCGCCGCCATGTACACCGTCCCGAGCCTGCCTCGCGGCTTGACGTAAACGGCCATCCGACCCTGATAGAGGCCCCCCGCTGCGGTCTCGACCCAGGCGAGTTGCATGACACCATGGACAGTGCGGTTCGAGAGCTCCCCGGCCCACTCGACGTCGGTGCGATACAGCGGTGTGAAGGGCGAGGAGCCAGCGTCTGTGGCCGTGCCGCGCAGGTCCGCGGGAAGCCGATCAATCAGGCTCGCTTCGGTGTTCCCGGGGACGGGCAGCGCGCCACGCGGGCTATCCCAACCGAGCAGCTCGCCGATGCGCCAGCGAATGCTGAACAGCACGCGCGTCGCCGGTGAGCCGCCTTTGGAGAGATCCAGCGAGCCCACCACGTCGAGCAGGCTCCCGAAATCCTCGATGCCGCCTTTCACTGGCAGCACCCACGCATCCTCGAGCCTGAAATCTGGTGCGATCTCATCGATCCGCCACGCGTGAGCTTCGTGTGCGCTGTTCGAGAGCCTCATCTGCGCCTCCAGTCGTCCGGCACGTACTGAGATGGCATAGGATAACATACATACATGCCTGTACGTAACATTGAGGCGAGCCGAGGGGGGAGCACAACGGCGTCCGCGGGCAGCGGCGGCCGCCTGACGCAGGCTGATCGGAGCGCCCGCACGCGCAGCGCCCTGCTGGAGTCCGCGGCGAGAGGGCTGTCCCGCTACGGCTACGGAAACCTCGTCCTCGAGCGCGTGGCAAGCGACGCGGGCTACACGCGCGGAGCGCTCTATCACCAGTTCAGGGACAAGGAGGCGCTCGCGTTGGCCGTCATCGAGTGGGTCGACGAGACATGGCAGCAGGAAGTCGGCCGCTTGGTCGAACGCGAGCCCGACCCGGTTGCCGCGCTGATCCTGCTGGCACGCGGTCACGCGGTCTTCTGCCGGCGAGACATCGCTCGGGTAGCGATCGCGCTCAGGCTCGAGTTCAGCGGCCAGGAGCATCCGATCGGACAGCGGCTCGAGCTCGTCTCCGAGGGGCTGGTCAAGCGCTGCGCACGCCTGGTCAGCGCCGGGCGCAGGGCCGGCACGATCCCCGCCGGGCCGCCAGCGAGAGTCCTCGCGCTGGCCCTGATCGGTGCGATGGAGGGCGCAGTCATCGAGCTCGCCGGCCAGGCGCCGCACGACGAGGTCCTGGCGGCGCGGGCCGTGGCCGGTGTGCTCGGGCTGCCCGGCTCGTATCCGGACGGCGCATCCGCGGCTTAGCCGCCGGCGCGGCGCGGCCACGGCGTGGCGTGGCGCGTCAGCGGCCATCCAGGCATGTATACCGCGGCTGCGGTATTCGATCCCAAGGCGAGCAACCCTGGTGACCTTCGACGGTTTGTTGGATGGGGCTGCGAGGGGAGCCCCACACCGGCACGGCGTGGCCCCCCGCGTCCGTGCCAGCGGGAGCGGGGGCACGGATGCCCCCGGCTCCGCACGCTGGGCATGGGCGGGACTGCCTTGTGTACGAAGAGCGCTCCGATTCATGGCGGATCAGCTTCGAGGCGACTGAGCGCGGCTGGCTCGTCCAGTTCGTCATCGCTCGGACGACCGCGCCGAGCGATGCGTGTCGCGCGACCATTGCTGCACATCGTGCTCAGACGCCAGTTCGCTGGCTACTGCGCCGCCCTGAAGCGGGTACTCGAGCACGGCCGCGCCTCGCCGCGAGGGTAGGCGAGCAGGCGCCAGCTCAGGGCGTTTTCGTTGCTGGTTTACATAACATGCATTATCAGGCGTAAGGGGGCGAGCAGGCGGTACATCACGTTCCCCAAGGACCATGATGGCGTCTGGAGGATGGAGAGTTCTACGCGCGGCCGTTCAAGAAACTCGCCGACAGATGGCTCCGCCGCAGCTTCGATGAGCGCCGCGCCGAACGCACGCTGCTCGGAGCGTCGCGCACGAGCGAGTGAGACCGGAATCTCACTCATGTGAGACGGCTTTAAGGGCAGAGGTCGCGAACGAACTGACCGTTGTCGTCGTTGCTGTAGGCGCCGTAGGTGTTGTCGCTGAACATATTCGAGTCTCCCGCCATCACGAACTGGCCGCTGCCGACGGCTTGGGCCGCGACGATGGTTGCGGAGTCGTCCGAGCTTTCAACGAGCGGTTGCGCCGCCCCTGACACCGAGACCGTGCTCGCCCAGTTCTCGCCGAGCACCGAAACGCCAATAGTGAGCGGTGACGGATCGATGTTGGTCGTTGTCAGTTCACCTTCGTCGACTTCGTCGTCGTCGAGTGCAAGTCCCACGCCGAGCGCGGTGGCGAAAGTGTTCAGGGTGCCGTCCGCTGCGTCGAAGCCGAATCCCTGATGCTCGCCGACCGCAACGATCGTCCCGCCTGACCGTATGTATGTACCCAAAAGACCTGTTTCCGATGCGCCGACCGACCTATTGGCGAGCATCACAACGCAGCGGTAGCTCAAGAGGTCGGCCGGCAGCGACGTCGAGACTTCCGCGCTCTGCCCGGTCGCTGCTGACCATTCGCTGAACTCGAGGTCCCCGGGCTGTGAGCCCATGGCCGTATCGGCGTCGTAGACAAGGGTCGGACCAGTGGCCGGCACCGTTACGGGTGGCGGGGGTGGCGGGGGCGGCGGGGGCGGCGGCGCAGGAGCAGCTGGCGGCGTCGGGGCCGCTATAGCAGCTAGAGAGATCGTGCCTGAGTGCAGGATCGCCGCGACCTGCTGCGGCTGGTGGTAGGCCCACCGCAGAAATTCGATCGTCCCGGTGACGACGCTGAGAGCCTTCTCGAGGAGCCCAGAAGCCACACTGAGCGCTCCGTGGACGACGAACCGGGACCCAGCGAACCCGATGTTCCTCACCAGAAGGGGCTTGCAGCCCAGCCGCTGGATCCGGCTCTTGGAAGCCTCACAGTCCGCGTACTGTCTCGCATCTTGGTCGACCTCCAGCATCATCCCGGTGAACGCTTGGACTATGCCGGCCGTCTTGCCGGGGATGTAGGCCTGAAACGCGTGCGCCTCTGCGTAGAAGCCGATCTTGGGGGTCCCTCGCAGCTTGATCCGCGCCGCGCCTGACCCGATCGGGAACTTCAGCTCGTCTCCTGGGAGCAGTAGATCGCTGTCCTTCGAGACTCGTCGAGTCGCGATCGAAGCGAGGTCGAAGTTGGACTCGGTCCGCCGAGGAGATCCGACCGACCCTGTGAACGCGACGCCGAGTGCGACGTCCGAGTTGTTGTAGATGTAGAGGGTGGTTCCGTCGAAGCAGGCTTTGACGGCGAAGCTTGAGGGGATGGATCCGCGAGACGTGTTCGAGTGGCACAGGCCGGGCGCCAAGCCGGCGGACGCCTCGGCGGGTGCGAGACACACAACTGTGCAGAGAGCCATCAAAGCCCCGAGCGACCGGCCAAGAATGTGACGCCCCCCGCTCAGCGTCATCGCTACCGTATCTTGGAACGAGTTGGGCTCACGGCACTGCATGACACTACCTCACCGACGAGCGGCGGGAGGCTCGTGTCCCTCGCCGCGCGCAGCACATGGCTTGCGCGAGCAACGCCTCATATCCCACGCAAGCGCTCGTCGATTGGGAACCTCCCCAACCCCAAGGGTCGCGCGTACGACGTGAGGGACCTCCCCGCCCGGAAGCAGCCGCTCCGGCGTCCCAGTCTCACATGGATGAGACGCCAGCAGTCTCAGATCCGCGAGATTGTGTGTCTCACATCCCGACGGCGTCGGCGCGCTCGAAGGGTCGCGCGCGCGACTGCTCAGGTCAGGGTGTCGGGCCACCCTGTCGCCTCGAAGACGGCGATCGGGTCGAGGTAGTCTCGCCAGTGCACCACTTTCGTGTCTTTGACGGTGATGATGGACACAAAGCGGTTGTTGTAAGGCCGCCCGGTCTGCACTGATTCGCCGTGCACCTCGTACTCGAGGACAACGACCGACGCCTTCGGGTCTCGGTAGATGCGGAGATTGTCGGCGCTGTGCACCATCATGTAGTCGTCGTAGCCGCTGTAGAGGTCGATGATGCTCTGGCGTCCTTGCACGCGTCTGGGGTAGCCGGGCACGGAGATGACGTATTCGAAGATCACGTCGTCGGCGAGCAGGTCGAAATAGTCGTCTCCTTTGGCCAGCCCCATGAGCCCCTCGCGGATGATGCGGAAGAACGGCCCGTCGGCACCGAAGTTCGAGCTGTCGTTGATGTACTTGGTCATCGCTGCACCTTGCTGGTCCAAGCGGTGGCGTGGCGCTGAGCGAACGCGTGAAAACTGGTTGACGGTCGGTCGATGACCGTCTCGATGTCGGGGGTGGGCGTTGAACCGTCGCCGGCGATGATCGCACCGGTCAGCCACTCAAGCATCGGTGCATAGTTGGCGGGCACACCGGCTGTGATCGCCGCGTTGATCCAGGTCTGTTGGGCGATGTCTTGGTAGGTAACGGGTTGTCCGCTCACGGTCGTGATCGTCGCGGCGACGTCGTCGAAGGTGATCGCCTCGGGCCCGGTGAGCGCGTACTCGGCGTCTGCGTGCGCTTCGGGGTGCAGGAGGGTCTGGGCCGCGACCGCCGCGATGTCGATGGCATCGACGAACGCCTCCGCGCCGCCACCACTGGGAACTGCGAGGGTTCCATCAATGATGGGCACGTGATCGTCGATGAAGTTCTGCATCACCCATGCCGGGCGCAGGATGGAGTGCGTGAACGCCTGCCGGCTTGCGAGGTCCGTCTCGACGGCGGCGACGTCGATGTCGCGCGGCGCCCGGTCGCCGTTGTAGGTGCTGAGCAGGGTGACGTGCCGGACACCAGCGGCCTCGGCCTGGTCAAGGAATGCAGCGACCTGGCCGGCGTACCGCACACGCATCACGGGTGTCACGAGGTACACGCGGTCGGTCTGCGCGAGCGCTTGCGCATAGGTAGTGGGATCGTCCCAGTCAAAGAACAGATCACTGCCGTGCCGAGATGCGGTCCGGGCCGGCATGCCGTGATCGGTCAGACATGTGGCGACCAGCGAGCCGGTTCGGCCGCTGCCACCGAGGATGAGCGCTGCGGATGATGAGTCGGTCATGCGTTAAGCATTCCGACAAGCACGCGAGTGGATCAATGCTTCAAATGCTTGATCTCTTGTTCCAGCGTCTCAGAGCGGTTGGCCTGCCTAGCGGGTGCGTGCCCTCTTAGATCTTGCGACATCTGAACGGTCGCGGGCGACGAGGCGTTTGGGGTCGGCAAGCCGGCAAGGCGGATCGCGCACGAGCTAGTGCCGGGGACCGGCGGGCTCGACGTCGCGCTCTGGGCCGTGAGTGGCGACGTCGTGTCGGTGCGCAGGCGTGTGCCGCCCCGTCGACTGAGGTCCCGGCGGCTTGTCAATGAGCGGCGAGCACGGCGGGCGGGTTGAGCGCGTGGTGCTGTCGCCATCGTCCGGGTGGTTCGCCGTGGTGGCGTCGGAACGCGGTCGCGAAGGCATATTGCGACGAATACCCGACACGTTCTGCGATCTGGGACAGCGAGAGCCCATCGGTCAGGAGAAGGTCGCGTGCGAGCGTCATCCGCCAGTCCGAGAGGTACTGCATTGGCGTCTGGCCCAGGGTCTGCTGGAAGACCCGTGCGAACGACGCCCGGGACATCAGCGCGACCCTCGCCAGCTCCTCGACGGTCCACGAGCGACCTGCGTTCTCGTGGATCGCCTGCAGCGCGCGCGACAGACGCTCATCCGCAGCGGCGCGAAACCAGGCCGGGGCACTGGCGCTGCGCGCCAGGCCCGTTCGCAGACCGAGCACGACCAACAGATCGAGCAGGCGGTCAAGCACGGTCTGCTGCCCCGGCTGCGGATGCGCCATCTCTCGCGACAGCATCGTGACGACACCGTGGATGGGGTCATCGACGCTCGCCGGGAAGGCCAGCACACCGGGCAACGCATCAACCAGGCCGGCTCCGATATCGCCTGCGAACTGATAGGCGCCGCAGAGAAACACCGCTCCCTGCGCACCTAGCTCGACCTCGCTGGCGACGTGCAGTCGGCGAAACTCGTCGGGTGAGACGCACGTCGCCCCTGGCTCGTGCGCGACGAAGTGGTCAGGTCCTCCGCGCACGAACGCGAGATCGCCCGGTCTCAGCGCCACGGCTTCCTCACCCGCCTCGGTCCAGAGCCATATCTGCCCTTGGATGACCGCATGGACGGCAAGCTGGATCCCGGACAGTCTCAGCCCCCAAGGAGGGTTCGCCGCTGAGCGAGCAAACACACCCCCAGCCGCACGCGCGCGGACCAAGTGCTCTTGCAGAAGATCCACACAATGAGTGTCTCAAACAAAAATCAGCGCGTCAAGATCATTGAAGCGTCACACATCGGCCCATGTTGGAGCCTGCCGCCCAGGACTTCGCCGATGCCACCGCCAACCCGCCCTACCTGTTCGACCTCGGGCCCGACAAGGGCCGTGAGACGGTCGACGAAGTCCAGTCAGGAGAGATCGACAGGCCGGACGTCGAGATCGAGGACAGGACCGTCCCCGGCGGTCCGGGCGGCGACGTCTCGGTCCGCATCATGCGGCCCCAGGGCACCACCAGCGCACTCCCGGTCATCGTCTACACCCACGGCGCGGGATGGGTGTTCGGCAACGCCCACACCCACGACCGGCTCATCCGCGAACTCACAGACGGGACCGGCGCCGCGATCGTGTTCCCCAACTACAGCCTCTCCCCGGAGGCCCACTACCCGACCGCGATCGAGGAGATCTACGCCGTGCTGGCGTGGATCGCCAACGACGGCGCCGCCCACGGCCTCGATAGCTCTAGGATCGCGGTCGCCGGCGACTCCGTTGGCGGCAACATGACCGCTGCGATCACGCTGATGGCAAAGCGACGATCAGGGCCCAAGCTGGCCGCGCAGGTGCTGTTCTACCCCGTCACCGACGCGAGCTTTGAGACCGACTCCTATCACCAGTTCGCCGAGGGTTACTTCCTGCGCCGCGATGCGATGCAGTGGTTCTGGGACCAGTACACGACCGATGAGCGCCAACGAGCCGACATCCTCGCCTCACCGCTGCGCGCCACGCCAGAACAGCTCAGCGGACTTCCCCAGGCTCTCGTGATCACCGGCGAGGCCGACGTCCTGCGCGACGAGGGCCAAGCGTACGCACGCAAGCTCCGCTCCGCTGGCGTCGACGTCACCGCCGTGCGCTATGAGGGCATCATCCACGACTTCGTGATGCTCAACGCGCTCCGCGGCACCAACGCCGCCGAGAACGCCATCGCTCAAGCGATCACATACCTCCGGCAAGCACTGAGCTAACACTCGACGACTCGGCGGCGGCGCGGCAACGAGTCGCTCCGCCGCCCGTTCCCCCCTGGTTCGATCAAGCCCACTGGATTCCGTGCAATCCGGCGACGGCTGACCCGTTCTGCGTGGGTCCACGGGCCGACCGCGAGTAATCGACGATGACAGCACCCGCCGGCCCGAGGCGTACCGACCACATCTGGTTCGTCGCCCAGGCGGCACTCTCGGCGAGGCTGGCTGCTCTCCGCACGACCCGGCAGCGGCAACGGGCCTGAACGATGCCCGTGCCGTCGGGAAAGAGGGCTGCGAAGAGAGGATGGCGATCGACCGCTCGTCGCAATCCAAGACCCTACGCCCGGTTAGCGCACCCACGCGGAAGGTCTCGCATACGTCTCATATGGATGAGACGTATGCGGTCTCACATGACTGAGATTGGGCGTTTCACATCGGTGAGACGCCGCACGGACCCGCCGCGGCGACCGGGGTAAGGCAACTTCCAGGCGGAGCGGTGCTGCACCACGCTGTGATCGAATGGCGAGGTGCGATTTGCCATCGGACTGCCGAACGTCGGCGCCTACGGCGACCCGCGGCTGCTGGTCGAGCTTGGCAGCATGGCCGAGCAGTCGGGCTGGGACGGCGTCTTCATCTGGGACCATGTCGCCTACCGTGAGCCGGGTTGGCCTGTCGCCGACCCGCAGGTGGCCGTGGCCGCGCTTGCCGCGAGCACGAAGCGCGTTCGCCTCGGCGTGCTGATGGTCGCGCTGCCGCGCCGGCGGCCGTGGAAGGTTGCCCGCGAGCTCGCTTCCCTGGATGTCCTGTCAGGTGGGCGTGCGACCTTCGGTGCCGGGCTCGGATCGCAGGCCCTCCAGGAGTACGAGGCCTTTGGCGAACAGGGCGAGGCCAAGGTCAGGGCCGAACGCCTTGATGAGGCACTTGAGGTCGTTGTCGGTCTCTGGTCAGGCGCGCCGTTCACATACCAGGGCAAGTACTACACGGTCACGAACGGCCAGTTTCTGCCGCGCCCGGTCCAGCAACCCAGGATCCCCATATGGATCGCAGGTCGCTGGCCGGCACGACGACCATTCGCCCGCGCTGCCCGCTGGGATGGCGTATTTCCGACTCACGTTGACGTCGGACACGCGCAGACGATGAGCCCCGTTCAGCTTGAGAACATCGTGACGTACACGCTCTCGCAGCGGAGTTCTTCGGCCGATCCGTTCGACGTGATCATCGAGGGCCACACGGACGCGGCGGACAGCTCATCAGCGGCGCGGCGAATCGCCGATTACGAGGATGTCGGACTCACCTGGTGGATCGAGAAGCTCGGATGGTTTCGCGGCTCGGTGGACGATATGCGCGAGCGCATACAAGCCGGTCCGCCGCGGAGGTGAGGGAGCGACAACGGATCACTTCCTGCCGTCATTTACGGTGAGGTCATGCCGCGCCAACTCGACGTCCGCAGCTACGGACGCGTCTTCGATGCGATCGCCGAGGACTATGACCGTCATCGCCCTAACTACCCTGACGTGCTCGTCGACCGGGCGTGCGAGGGCATCGGCCCCGGCGCCGCGGTGCTCGAGATCGGCTGCGGCACGGGACAGCTCACGCGCAGCCTGCTCGCTCGCGGGCTGCGGGTGACCGCCGTGGAGCCGGGCCGGCAACTGATCGCGCGGGCTCGCGATCAGTTGCACAGCGTCGGCGATGTGCGGTTCGTCAACGCGCGCCTGGAGGATGCCTCGCTGGCGCGTGCCCACTACTCGGCTGTGTTCTCGGCGTCGGCGATCCATTGGATCGATCCGGAGGTGAGCTGGCGCAAGGCGGCCGACGCGCTGGTGGACGGCGGGAGCCTTGCTCTGCTCTCGTACTTTGGGCTCGACGATCCCCGCAGCGCCGACGATCAGCAGGCGCTGCGTGCGGCCCTGACGACGATCGCGCCCGAAGCTGGCGCCGAGTGGCCGACCTACCGCGACCTCGCAGCCACCCATGCCGGTGTTGTGGCGCGGGCCGAGAACCTCTCCGAGGTATGGGCCTGGCTGGGGAGCTATGAGATCGCGCGCGCATACGCGGCAGACCTGTTTGATGACGTGCAGCTAGTCGCAGTGCCGATGCAGCTGGAGCACACCGCCGATCAACTCAGCGCTGTACTGGGCACGATGTCGTTCTGGGCAAGACTGTCACCCCAACAGCGGGACGCGCTCGTCGCCGAAAACCAAGCCTTGCACCAGCGGCTGGGACGGCCGATCCGCTCGAGCACAGTCGCCTGCCTGGTCGTGGCGCGGCGCCGGCTTCGCAACTGACGGGCCGGAGTTCTGCTGCCTACGTCCAGGGCTCGTTCGTCCGACTGCCACTGCCCTCCCCCCTAGATCCGAGCGCGAGCAGAAATCCATCGCACGGTTACGCTCAGCCATGTGACGGTGGCCCACCCGCTCGCCTCCCAGCTCACGCGGTCCGTCGAGCGCGAGGATCGGCGCCCGTCGCCGGCACGCGAGGCTCAGCCGCCGTGGTCGCGCCCGGCGCTGATCGCCGTGGTCGCCCTCGCAGCCGCGTTGATGCTGGTGGACACGACCCTCAGCGGCTACGGCAACTCCTATTACGCGACGGGCGCGCTTGCCGCGAGCCACAGCTGGAAGGCGTTGCTGGACAACGCCGCCGATCTCGGCGGCTACGTGAGCCTCGACAAGGGCCCGCTCCCCGATTGGCTGATGGGTCTCTCGGGCCGCGTGCTCGGCTTCGGCAGCCTCAGCGTGATGCTCCCCGACGCGCTGTACGGAATCGTCACGGTCGTCGTGCTGCACGACACCGTGCGGCGCGCGCTCGGCCACGAGATCGCGATCCTCGCCGCGCTGATCATGGCGCTGACTCCGGTGGTCGTGCTCGTGGGGCGCTACAACGCACCCGACGCGCTGCTGCTCGCGCTGCTGGTCTGTGCAGCGTGGAGCCTGACGGTGGCGGTCCAGTCGGGGCGGATGCGCGAGCTTCTGCTCTGCGCGGTGCTCGTGGGCTTCGCCTTCAACACGAAGATGCTCGAGGCGTACCTGGTGGCGCCTGCGCTTGCGCTCTCATACCTCGTCGCAGCGCGTGGTTCGGTCCGCAGACGACTCCTCGAGCTGGCGCTGGCGGCGTGCTTGACGCTGTTCGTCAGCGTGCTGTGGTTCGGCGCGATGATGCTCGTCCCGGGCGGCAGTCGACCGTATGTCGGCGAATCGAGTGACAACTCGTGGTTTCAGCTGATCGTCGGCGGCAACGGCGTGGAACGCGTAACCGGCAGCGGTGGCGCCTTCGCCCGTCACCTCGAGGGAAACCTGCTGTATCTGTCGAGTGCTCATGTCGCCGGCCAGATCGCGTGGCTGTTGCCGCTCGCGCTGGTCGGGCTCGGCCTCGGCCTGCGCCAGACGCGCCGCTCGCCGCGCACGAGCTTCGCGTTCGGCAGCTACGTGCTGTGGGGAACGTGGGCGCTGATCGGGTGCGCGGTGCTCAGCTTCTCGGCGGGCACGCGACACGCCTACTACACCTCGCTGCTGGCCCCGGCAGTCGCCGCCCTGGCCGCGGCCGCGCTCGTCAGCCTCTGGCGCTCAGCGCGCGCCTCGCCGACAGCCGCAGGCGCTCTGGCGCTCGGCATCCTCGGCACCGCAGCCGTCAGCTTCGCGATCCTCACAGGCGCGCGAGGCTTCGTGCCGTGGCTGCGGTGGATCGTGCTGGCTGCCGGCGTCCTCGCCGGCGCAGCCGTCCTCGCACCGCATCTTCACCATCCCCTGCGTGCTCGCGCGGCCATCGCGCTCGCGTTCGGCGCCGCCGCCGTCGCGCTGCTCGCCGGACCGGCCGCGTATTCGCTCGCGACGGCTGCTCGCGCCCACACGGGGTATGACCCGATCGCCGGCCCCGCCCCGCCCGGGCACACCGCGGGCCAGGTGCGCGGAGCAGCAGCGGAGCTGACGCAGCCGCAGAGCCTCGCGTTGCTCACGTCGTACCTCGTGGCACATCGCGACCACGCGCGCTTCCTGCTCGCGGCAAGCGATGCAAAAACCGCGGACCCGATCGCGCTCGCCAGCGGGCAGCCGGTGATCACCCTCGGTGGCTTCAGCGGGTCAGATCCGGCGCCGACAGCCGATCAGCTCGAGCAGCTCCTCAGCTCGGGTCGGTTGCGCTACGTGCTGCTCGATGCCGCTCGCGTGATGCCGACGCAGGGCGCGCACCGACGTGCTGCGCCTGCACCGTGGGTGGAACGACACTGCGCGCACGTACCGTCTGCGTCGATCACCTCGCCGACACCTGGTCGATCGCCTCGACGTCGAGCCCCAATTGCCTCCGTGCTCGCGCTGTTCGACTGCGCCGACGCCTAACCTGAACAGGCATGTCATCGGCCATTTACGAGCTCCTCGAGGGCGACGTGCACAGGCACGGCGGGCTGCGTCACGCCCACCCCCACTCCGGGCCGCATCGGCACGACGCTGACTCCCACGAAGCGGGCGCCGAGCATCCCGGCACAGGCACGCGCGGCGATTCCAGCGCGCACGGCGAGGCGCATTCCGACGGCCATTCTCATGGCCTCATCGACCCGAGCATCAAGCGTTCGCGCGAGGGTGTGCGGGCGGTCGCGCGGGCGCTGGCGATCCTCGGCTGTACCGCCGCCCTGCAGGCGCTCGTGTTCGCGCTCACCGGCAGCCTCGCGCTGCTCGCGGACCTCATCCACAACGGCGGCGACGCGCTGACGGCGGTTCCGCTCGGGATCGCCTTTGCGCTTCGCTCGGAGCGCGCGGAGCGCTACGCCGGGCTGGCGGTCGTGGCGGCGATCTTCGTCTCGGCGTGCATCGCCGCGTATGCGGCAATCGCGCGCCTGGTCCATCCCTCGACCCCCGATCACCTGGCGGTGCTCGCGCTCGCCGGCGCTATCGGGTTCGCCGGCAACCGGGTCGCTGGCATCGTGCGCACACGCACCGGGCGTCGGCTGCAGAGCCACGCCCTGATCGCCGACGGGGATCACGCCCGCGTCGATGCCTACGTCTCGCTCGCGGTCATCGTCAGCGCGGTCGCGATCGCGGCGGGCGCGCCGATCCTCGACCCGATCATCGGGCTGGCGATGTCCGTCGTGATCCTGCGGATCACGCTCCAGAGCTGGCACACGGTCCGCGGGCACGACGCGCACTAGCCGAGGTGTCGGAGCCCAGCGCTCCGGCGATTCCTGTCAACCGCCGAGCGGCGACGGCGGGATCCGGGTGGTGCCGTGGATCGCGTCGATCCGCAACATCAGCTCGTCGATGTAGCACCACGACCACACCTCGCCGGGCTCGATCGAGCGGATCAGCGGATGGCCGCTGCTGTGTGCGTGCGCGCTCGCGTGGCGGTTGGGCGAGTCATCGCAGCATCCAACTTCGCCGCACACCAGGCAGATCCGCAGGTGAAGCCACGGGGAGCCGATGGCGAGGCACTGTGTGCAGCCGTCGGTCGACTCCGGCAGCTCGGTGATCTTGACTTGGTCGAGGTGGCTGCAAGTGGGCATCCCGATCTCCTTGGTTTCGACCTGGGGAGGCTAACGCGAAATCCGCGCGCGCACGGCTAGCCTCACGCCAATGAGCGATGTCCGCGTCCGGCCCGTCGCCCTCGAGCGCACGCGCGAGCTGCGCCAGGCGGTGCTCCGGCCGCACGAAACCGTCGAGGCGATGGCCTGCGGTGAGCCGAGTGACGCTTTTGCGGTTGGCGCCTTCCTCGGCGAGGAGCTCGTCTCCGTCGGGCTGATCGCGCCCGACGGCGAGCCCGGCGGCTGGCGCATACGTGGCATGGCCACGGCCCCCGGCGCGCGCGGCGCAGGCGCGGGCACGGGCGTCCTCGAGGCGCTCGTGCACCACGCGCTCCACGCGGGCGCGCAGCGGATCTGGTGCAACGCGCGCACGCCGGCGCGCCACTTCTATGAACGCGCGGGCTTTCGCGTGATCTCGGAGGAGTTCGAGCTGCCGATGATCGGGCCGCACCTGGTCATGGAGCTGCGTCCCGGGCGCGCGGCATGACATCTTCGTTGCGTCGCCACGGAGGCGGCGGGCAACACGCGAGCACGCTCGAGCTCTTCTACGACCTCGTCTTCGTGTTTGCCATCACGCAGGTCGCCCATCTGCTGCTGCAGCGACTGACCTGGGAGGGTGCGGCTCAGGCAGCACTGGTGCTGCTTGTCGTCTGGTGGTCTTGGAACTACACGACGTGGGCGACCGACGAGCTCGATCCCGAGTCGATCATCGTCCGGCTGCTGCTGATCGCGTTGATGCTCGCCACCCTGCTGATGGCGATCGCGATTCCGCAAGCGTTCGGCGCGGAGGCTCTGCTGTTCACTGCCTGCTACGTCTCGATCCAGGTGGGGCGCCACGCCTTCCTCACTTTTGTGGCCGCGGATCGCGGCACGATCGAGCGCCAGCGGGCGGGGCGCATCCTCACCTGGTTTGTCGCCGCCGGAATCCCCTGGATCGCGGGCGCGCTCGCGGATGGCTCCGCACGGACCGCGCTGTGGCTCGCCGCACTTGCACTCGACTACGGAGCGCCCCTTGTGACCTTCTGGTTGCCAGGGCGCCCGCGGCTGAGTCCGGAGGTGTGGGAAATCGGCACCGAGCACTTCGCCGAGCGGTTTCAGCTGTTCATCATCATCGCGCTCGGCGAGTCGATCGTGATCACCGGCACGACCACCGCCCAGCTCGAGCTGACCACCGCGACGCTCGTGGCGTTCGGGCTGGCCTTCCTCGCCGCCGCAGCACTCTGGTGGCTCTACTTCAACCTCGTCGCGACAATCGCCGAGCGCGAGCTCGCGCACTCCGAGAACCGCACGCTGCTCGCCCGCGACGCCTACACCTACCTACACGTGGTCATCATCGCAGGCATCCTCCTCACCGCGGTCGGCGACGAGCTCGTGATCGCGCACGCTACGCACGAGTTGAAGCGCGCGGAGCTGATCGCGGTGGTCTGCGGCCCAGCGCTCTACCTGCTCGCACACGTCGCGCTACGACTGCGGATGACCGGAACGGTCAGCGGCAGGCGGCTCGCGGGTGCGCTCGCCTGTCTCGCCGTCGGGGCTGTCGGGACCTTCGCGCCGGCGCTGGTCGTCGCGGGATTGCTGTTCGGCGTGCTTGTCGCGGTAATCGTCGGCGACCAGCTGGCGGCGGCGCGTCGCAAGGCACGCGGAGAACCCTCCGCACTCGAGCGTCTGGAGACCAGCGGATAGGCGCAGGCCGCACCGCGCGCGAACGTCGCCTACCTTGAACAATTTATTTGGCATGCCATAATCTTTTTTCATGGCGGTCAACGAACAGCTGCGGACGGCCGCCGTGGAGGACTACTGCAAGGCGATCTTCACGCTGGAATCGCGCGGCGATCAGCCCGTGTCGACCAACGCGCTGGCTGAGCGGCTGTCGATCACGCCCGGGTCGGTCTCGGCGATGCTGAAGCGCCTCGACGAGCTCGGTGTGATCACCCACGTTCCCTACCGCGGCGTGCGCCTGACCGCCGACGGCCGACGAGTGGCGCTCGAGGTGATCCGCCACCACCGGCTGCTCGAGAGCTATCTCGCAGACGCGCTCGGCATGCCGTGGGACCGCGTGCACGCCGAGGCAGAGGTGCTCGAGCACGTGCTCTCCGACGACCTCGAGGAACTGATCGCAGCGAAGCTCGGGCACCCGACAGTCGATCCCCACGGCGACCCGATCCCGAACGCCGACCTCGAGATCGAAGAGCGCGCGACCCACCGTATGGAGAGCCTGCAGCCCGGTGACGAGGGCCGCTTCGTGCGCGTATCCGACTCAGACCCCGAGATGCTGCGCTACCTGGCCGAGCGTGGGATCTCTCCGGGCGAGCGCTTCGCGGTGCGCGATCGCCAGCCGTTCGGGGGGCCGTTGTTCGTGCAGTTCGGCGAGCGCGAGCACGCGATCGGCGGCCAGCTCGCCGGCGCGATGCGCGTCGAGCTCGAGCGCTCGCCCGCGAAGGGTGCGCCTGGGGCGCGTGAGGAGCTCCCGCGGTGAGCACGCGCGAGGCGCTTGCCCCCTCCCCACTCCTCGCGCCGCCGCTGCTGACCGACGAGGACCTGGCACGCTCGCACGACCGTGCGCGCGTGCATTACGCGCGCAGGCACCGCAAGCGCTGGTATCTGCTGTGGCTGCTCGTCGGACCCGGAATCCTCGCGATGCTCGGCGAGAACGACGGGCCGAGCATGATCGCCTACGCCTCCGACGGGGCGCAGTACGGCCTCGGCTTCTTCGTGCCGTTCATACCGATCCTGTTCGCGATGGCCTACGTCTGCCAGGAGATGTGCATGCGCGTCGGCGCCGTCACCCACCGCGGCTACGGCGAGCTGGTGCTGCAGCGCTACGGGCGCGTCTGGGGGTGGTTCGGCGCGGGCGACCTCACGTTCACGAACCTCATCACACTGGTCGCCGAGTTCGTCTCGATCCGCGTCGGGCTCGCGTACTTCCACCTCGGCGCGGGCGTCGCCGTCGCCCTCGGGCTCGCGCTCGTGGTGTTCACCCTCAGCGGCGGGCGCTACTGGCGCTGGGAGCGGATCGTGCTCGGCATGGCGCTGTTCAACGGCCTGTTCCTGGTGGCGGCGATCCTCGTCAAACCGCACCTCGGTGCGGTCGTGAGCTCGTTTGACTTCACGCCGTTCCCGTCGGGCAGCTTCAACACGCTGCTGTTGCTGCTCGCCTCCACGATCGGCGCGACGGTCACGCCGTGGATGATCTTCTTCCAGCAGAGCGCGTCCGCCGACAAGGGCATGACCCCGCGCGACGTCAAGTTCGGACGCTACGACACGGCCGCCGGTGCGATCCTGGCCGCGATCTTCGGGATCGGCGCGCTGATCGCCGGCGCAGCGCTGCTGGCGCATGGCGGCTCGGGGATCCAGGGGTTCGCCGGCGCCGGCTTCCCGGAGGCGCTCAAGCACGTCGCCGGCGGTGCCGCCGGTGCCGTGTTCGCGCTGGGGCTGATCGAGGCGGGCGCCGTCGCGATCCTCACGATCTCGGCGAGCACCGCCTACGCCGCGGGTGAATGCGTCGGCGTCTCTCACAGCTTCAACAGCTCACCCCGCGGCGCGCTCGTGTTCTACGCGGCCAACGTCGGCGTCGCGTTGCTCGCCGCCGTCGTGATCCTGATCCCGGGCGCGCCGCTGCTGTCGATCGTGCTCAACGCCAACGTGCTCGCGACGGTGCTGCTGCCCGTCAGCCTCGTGCTGATGTTGATGCTCGCCAACGATCGCGGGCTGATGGGCGCGTGGGCCAACAAGCGCTCGACGAACGTCATCGGCATCGCCGTGATCGCCTTCGTCGGCATCTGCGGAGCGGCCTACGGCATCGACTCGTTCCTGCAGACCGTTCACGTGGTCGGCTGATGGGCAGCGATTCGCCCGACGAGCTCGTGATGGACCTCGAGCGCGACCAGCTCGTCGCCGAGACCTCGAGGCCGGTCGCGCGCGCCGAGCTCAGCTCGCGCACGATCGCCGCGCTGTGGGCGCTGCGCGTGTTCGTGGTGCTTGTCAGCCTGATGGTGATCTACACCTTCTTCGAACAGCTCTCCTGAGGGCTCGCGGCCGCTCGCGCCGCGCTGGCGGCGGCCGACCAGCGTCAGCTGGTCAGCAGGCGCACGATCGCGAACACGCCCACAACGACGATCACCGCCCGCAGGACCTCCGGAGGCAGGCGGCGACCGTAGCGCGCGCCGAGCTGAGCACCCACGATCGAGGAGCACGCGATGATCGCGACAGGCCCCCAGTCGACGTGAGCGGCGAAGATGAAGTAGAGGCCGGCGACGCCGTTGACGAGGCCGACGAGCACGTTCTTCAGGGCGTTCGTGCGGTGCAGATCCTGCGCCAGGGCGACGCCGAGGATTCCCAGGAGGAGGATGCCCTGGGCGGCGCCGAAGTAGCCACCGTAGACGCCTGTCAGGTAGACCGCCAGCAGCGTCAGCGCACCGGCCCTGTGCTCGAGGTCGAGCTCGCGCTTGGCGAGCCACGCGGACAGTCGCGGCTGTAGCACGGTCAACACCAGCGCAATCGCGATGAAGACCGGCACGATCGCCTTGAACGCCGAGGCGGGCAGCACCAGCAGCAGCACGGCGCCCGTGATGCCGCCGAGCAGCGAGCTCGCACCGAAGCGCACGACGCGCGTACGCTGACCACCCAGCTCGCGTCGGTAGCCGAACGCCCCCGAGGCGTTGCCCGGCACCAGGCCGATCGTGTTCGAGACGTTCGCCGTCACCGGCGCGTAGCCGAACGCCAGCAGCACCGGGAAGGTGATCAGCGTGCCGCTGCCCACGAGTGTGTTGATCGCGCCCGCCGCCAACCCGGCGGCGGCGATCGCAACGATTTCGCCGATGCTCATTCCACGTCAGCCCGGAGCGAGCTTGGCTCTAGGGTTCCTGGCATGGACGTCGAGAAGGCTATCCGTACTCGTCGCACGCACAAGGCGTTCGCCGCGCAGCCGCTCGACGCGGCGGTGCTCGAGCAGCTGTTCGAGCTCGCCAGCTGGGCGCCAAACCATCACCTCACCAACCCGTGGCGGTTTCGCGTGTTCGGTGAGCGCACGCGCGAGCGTCTGATGGAGCTGGCCGAGGCCGAGCAGCCGGGGTCCGCGGTCAAGCTCCAGCGCGCGCCGACGCTGGTCGCGGTGACGGCCGAGCAGAGCGGCGACCCTGACCAGGACCGCGAGGACCTGCTCGCGACGGCGGTCGCCGCGTATCTGGTGCTGCTCGGCGCGCACGCACGGGGCCTCGCCGGCTACTGGCGCACGGTGCCGCTGCTCGCGGATCCGCGCGGACGCGCGATCCTCGGCCTGTCGTCTAGCGAGACGCCCGTCGCGCTGCTGTACCTCGGCTCCCCTGTGCAAGAGCAGCGCGTACCGGAGCGTGCCCCGCCCGCCGAGGTCGTCACCTACCTCGAGTAAAGCGTGTGGGCGCGAGACGGCGCGCGGCGACGCGGCAAGGTACTTTCAGCGCGTGTCCTCGTCGAGGCTTGACTGCGGCGCGTGAACGCGCTCGAGGAAGCGGTACGCACGCTGCGACCGCCGCCCGGCGACCGCCACGGGCCGCTGATGCCGCTGCTGGTCCTGCTCACCTGCCTCACCGGCGTCGTCGACGCCGTCAGCTACCTGAAGTTCGGTCACGTGTTCGTCGCCAACATGACCGGCAACCTCGTGTTCCTCGGGTTCGCGCTCGCCGGCGCCGGCGGGCTGTCGGCGATCACCTCACTGGTCGCGATCGCGTCGTTTGTCGTCGGTGCGGCCCTCAGCGGCTATCTCGGCGGACGTAACGCCAACCATCGCGGGCGGCTGCTGCGCGCGGCCTGCATCGTCCAGTTCGCGTTGATTCTCGCGGCGACGATCGTCGCATTGGCCGTCGACGAACCGCTGAACAGCGCCAGCCGCTACGCGCTGCTCGTGCCGCTGGCGCTCGCCATGGGCGTCCAGAACGCGGCCGCGCAGCGTCTCGCGGTGCCGGAGCTGACCACCACCGTGCTGACGCGCACGATCACCGGGCTCGCCTCCGAAGCGAGCTTCCTGGGTGGCCCCGGGTCGAAGGCCGGACGTCGACTGCTCGCCGTTGGCGCGATGCTGCTCGGGGCGCTCGCCGGCGCGGCGCTCGTGCTCAAAGTCTCGATCGCGGCACCGCTCGCGCTCGCCGCCGCGATCGTGCTCGCGGTCGCGATCGCGGCCCACGTTGTGTCACGCACGCCGGCCGCGTGGCTCGAGCCGTGACACGCTCGCCGAGCGCGGCGGCGCGCCGCCGCGATTGACAGCCGCAGTGCAGGCGCGCGCCAACGCATGCGTTACCGTTTCCCCATGAAACGGGGGCCGATCGCCGCTTTGCTGGTCCTCGCCGCGGCGATCGTCGTGGTCGTCGTGCTGGGCTCACGCGAACACAGCATGGGTGGCCTGCTGGCCTCGCGCCCAGCGGTCGCCGACGCCGCCACGACGGCGCCGCTGCCGCCGACGCGGCTCGCGGCGCTGCCCGCGCGCGTGCTGGCCAACGGCACCGCGCCGCTCGCGGTGGCACTGTCGGCGCCGGTCTCGCCGAGCTCGCCGCCGCCGACGCTCAACCCCAAGGTCGCCGGCGCGTGGAGCATCGTCGGTGACGCCGAGGTCTTCACGCCCGCCTCGACACTGCAACCGTGCTCGCGCTACGTGCTGACCGTGTGGGCACGCACGAGCTCCACCGGCCACGCGCAGCTCGGGCGCAAACAGACGATCGGCCTGCGCGTCGCGTGTCCCCCACTCGCCGGCCTGCAGCAGGCGCTCGCGCGCCTGGGCTACCTGCCCGCCAAGCTTCACCCGCGCTACATCGTGCACATCGCCGCCGGCGCCGAGACGCGTCGCGAAGCCGCCGAACACGCCTTCCACCCACCGCGGGGCGCCCTTGCCGCGGACCTCCGCGACGCACCGCCAGTGCAGATGGGACAGCTCGACGAGACCACGCGCGGCGCCCTCGAGGTCTACCAGGCCGACCGCAACCTGGAAGTGACGGGCGAACCCGACAGCGCCACGTGGGCGTCGGTGCTCTACGACGAGACCCACGATCGCCGCGACCGCCGGCCCTACACGTGGGTGACCGTCAGCGAGTCGCTGCCAGAGACGCTCGATTTGCATCGCGGCCACCGCGTCGTCTTCACAACGCCGGTCAACACCGGCGTGCCCGGCGCGGAAACCGAACAGGGCATCTTCCCGATCTACGCGCGCTACGTGTCGACGACGATGAGCGGCACCGACGTCGACGGCACCAAATACGTCGTTCCGGACGTCCCGTGGGTGAACTACTTCAACGGCGGCGACGCCGTGCACGGCTACCCGCGCGCCTCGTATGGCTTCCCTCAGTCCAACGGCTGTGTCGAGCTGCCGATCGAAGCCGCGCACACCGTCTTCGGCATGCTCGCGATCGGCGACATCGTGATCGTCGGCTGAGCCCGTCGGCGGCCGTCCGCGCACCACACGCGCGGACGGCGCCCCCAAGCCTTCCCTACTTCACCGTCAGCGTGCCTTCCATGCCGGCCTGGCGGTGTCCCGGCACCGAGCAGAAGAACTTGTAGGTGCCGGCTGGGAGCTGCAGGGTGAGCGTCTTACTGCCACCCTGGAACGTCGGCGTCGCTCCGAGGATCTTGCCGCCGGCGGCTTCGACTGTGACGTTGTGCGCGAGCGGCGCCTGATTGGTGAAGTCGATCGACACCTTGCCGGCGCTCGCGCTCAGCGTCTTGGTGTTGTACGCGAGCTGGCCTTCGCTGTTCGCTTCGAGCGCGAGCGTGCTCGTCGAGCTCGTCGGAGACGACGCCGTCGTCGTCGCGGCGGGTGCACTGGTCGTCGTGGCAGCCGTGCTGGGCGTCGAGGAGCTGGTCGTGCTCGAGGAGCTGCCGCAGCCCGCCAGCGCCAACAGCCCTACAGCCGCCGCGACGGCCGACAGGATCGGCAGTGAACGACGGCGCTTCGCTCGGCCTTGCGCTTCGGTGGTAACCACGGGGCGGCTCCTCCTCGATCGGGATGGTCGGGTCAAAGGACTCCGCGCCCCAGGGATCCTTCCCCGGACGCAATGATGAGCTCTAGCTGGCGGGGACCTCCTGCTCGACGGCGCTGGGGCTCGAGTTCGTCGGGGCGGCCGCCGCCGGCGACTCGGCGGCCGCCGGCGATGCCGCGGCCGCGGCGAAGTGGGCGCCGACACTGCCGGCAGCGCCGGCGAGCAGCGCCGCGAGCGCCCAGCCGGGACCGGTGCGTTCGCGGCCGAGCGCCGCGTCCAGCGAGGGCTTGCCGGGGCCGACCTCGACGAGCGTCAGCACCGCTCCGATCAGGACGACGTTGTACTCGTAGCCGCCGTTGGTCGCCCACGGGCCGTTCTTGGCGTGCACCCTGTGAATCGCGGTGAGCATCGTGCCCGTCAGCGCCGCGCCCGCCAGCGGCGTCGCGAGTCCGAGCGCCAGCAGCGCGCCGCCGCCCGCCTCCGCCGCGCCGGCCGCGATCGCGTTGCGCTTACCCGGGCGCAGCCCCATCTGCTCGAAGGCCCCGGCGGTCGCCTCGAGGCCGTGGCCGCCGAACCAGCCGAACAGCTTCTGGGTCCCGTGGCCGATGAAGAAGCCCCCCACCGAAAGTCGTAGCAGCAGCCGTCCGATCTTCATCTCACAAGTCCTTTCCTGGTTTCACCTGGTTATACCCCTAGCGCGGCCCGCTACCCGCCCCCGCTACGGCGCTGCCGCCCCGACGATCAGCCGGCCGTCGGTTGGCGGCAGCGATGCCGTGTCGAACGCGGGCTGCGGCAGCTGCTCGACGTGCTCGAAGCGCTCGAGGAAGTCATCGACGGGCTCGAGGAAGTTGATCCGCGACGTGCGGTAGTGCATCGGCACCACCCAGCGCGGCGACAGCCGCTCGACGATCAACGCCGCCTGCGCGGCGCCGATCGTCGGTCCGCCGCCGACAGGGATGATCAGCAGGTCGAGCTCGCCCACCGCTGCGGCCTGTTCCTCGCGAAGGACCCGTTGTCCGAAGTCGCCGAAGTGGCTGACCCGCAGCCCGTCGAGCGCGAACACGAAGATCGTGTTGGGACCGCGCACGGTCCCAGCCAGCTCGTCGTGCTCGGACGCGATCGCCGTGATCTCGCCGATCGGCGACTCGAACGTGCCCGCCGTCGAGCGCACGATCGTGGGGTCCCCGGCGATCGCCTCGACGCCGTTGTGATCGGCGTGCTCGTGCGTCACCAGCAGCAGGTCGGCCGCCACGTCCACGATCGGCGGGTAGTCGAACTGCATCCCGCGGCCGGCCGCCAGCGCCGACATGTCCGCGAACGGGTCGATCGCGACCGGCCGCTCGCCGCCGCTCAGGTGAAACGCAGACTGTCCGTACCACTCAACTCGCATGTTGCTCCTCCGCTGTAGTAGGTCGTGCGAGCGCACCCGCACGCTGGTCAAAGGTCTCGGGGCCCTTCTTCGCCGGGATCGCCTTGACGGCGTCGGCGGCGGTGTCGCCGGAGGGCTGCTCGACGTGGTGGTAGGTGCCGCCGCGCATCAGCGACGCCGCGGCCGCGATCAGGCAGGCGATGATCGCGAACAGGAACGCCTCGTGCAGCCCCGAGCGAAACGGTCCCGAGATCAGGTGCGGGAAGAACGAGCGCCCGGTGAGCGTCGCGCGGTTGGCAGCCGACACCGACGCGAGCACGTGCGGGCCGAGCAGGTGTTCGATCGGGTTGTAGCCGAGGAACGCAGCGAACAGCACCGACACGGGCGGCGTGTGCGCCGCGCCGCCGGCCGTCGCCGCGGAGACCCCGTGCGCCTCGAGGCCGGAGGCCAGCGTGTGCGGCAGGTCCGCGGCGAGCCCGAGGATCATCAGCGTGAAGAACACGCCGATCGAGAGCACCTGCGCGGAGTTCTGGAAGGTCTGGTTCATGCCGCCGCCTGCGCCCCGGTCCTGCGGCGGCAGGCTGTTCATCACCGCCGCGCGGTTCGGCGAGGCGAACATCCCCATCGACAGGCCGACCAGCAGCAGCGCCAGCGCGAACAGCACGAACGGGAAGTCGATCGGCAGCAGCGTCAGCAGGAAGAAGCTCAGCGCGGTGCCGAGCATGCCGCCGGTGGCGAACCAGCGCGCGCCGAAACGGTCCGACAGGTAGCCCGACGCCGGTCCCGCGATCAGCATGCCCGCCGTCAGCGGCAGCATGTAGATGCCCGCCCACAGGGGCGTCTCGGTGAAGTCGTAGCCGTGCTGTGGCAGCCAGATGCCCTGCAGCCAGATGATCAGCATGAACATCAGCCCGCCGCGCGCGATCGCCGACAGGAACGTGGAGAGCGACCCGAACGTGAACGCGCGGATGCGAAACAGCGGCAGGCGGAACATCGGCTCGGCCACGTGCCGCTCGACCATCGCGAAGGCGACCAGGAACGCCGCGCCGGCGCCGAGCAGGCCGAGCACCTTTGGGCTGCCCCAGCCCGTGGCATGGCTGCCGTACGGGCGGATGCCGTAGGTGACCGACACCATGATCAGGATCAATCCGAGCGCGAAGGTGACGTTGCCCCACCAGTCCACACGCGCCCGTTTGGGCGTGCTGCGCTCCTCGAGCTTCAGGTATGCCCACACGGTCCCGAACAGCCCAACCGGGACCGAGATCAGGAACACGAGTCGCCAGTCGATCGGCGCCAGCAGTCCGCCGAGCACGAGGCCCACGAACACGCCGCTGACGCCGACGATGTTGTTGATGCCGAGCGCCATGCCCCGCTGGTTGGCGGGGAACGCGTCGGTGATGATCGCGGCGGCGTTTGCGAGCAGGAAGGCGGCGCCGACCCCCTGAACGATGCGAAAGCCGATCAGGTACGTCGCCCCGGCGCGCCCGTTCATCCAGTCCACGGTCAGCACCAGCGAGGCGAGCGTGTAGATGACGAAGCCGGCGTTGTACATCTTCACCCGCCCGTACATGTCGCCGAGACGCCCCAGACTGACGATCAGCACGCTCGTCACGACCAGGAAGCCGAGGATCATCCACAGCAGGTAGAAGCTGTTGGCCGGCACCAGCGGGTCGAGGTGGATGCCCCTGAAGATGTCCGGCATCGCGATCAGCGTTATCGAGCCGTCGAGCGTCGCCAGCAGCACTCCCAGGGTCACGTTCGACAGCGCGATCCACTTGTACCGGTCGGAGCTGCCCGCGCCCGGGCTGCTGCCGGTTCCGGCAGCGCTCGCTCGGGTGGTCACATGGCTCGCCATCCATATAAATTATACAGGGAAACTGAGCAGTTTCCCTGCCCTTCACGAGATATAGTCTGCGGCCGTGGGTCAGACTGTCGACACCACTCGCCTCGCGAGCGACCTGCGCATCGTCCTTGGCCAGCTGATGCGCCGTCTACGCGTCGAGCACCGTTTCCCGCTCTCTCAGGGCGCGGTCCTGGGCCGCCTGGATCGCGAAGGCACGCGGTCGATCGGCGATCTGGCGATCGCGGAGCGCGTGCGTCCGCAGTCGATGACGCAGACGATCTCGGACCTCGAGTCCGAGGGCCTGATCGCGCGCCGCGCCGACCCGGCCGACGGGCGGCGGATCCTCGTTGAGCTGACCGAGCAGGGTCGCGAGACGCTCGCGGCCGACCGCCGACAGCGCGAGGGCTGGCTTGCGCGGGCGATCGACGAGGACCTCTCGGCGCCGGAGCAGCGGGTGCTCGCACAGGCACTTCCGCTGCTGCGGCGCCTGGCCGAGGACTGAACACCAGACGCGCAGGGGCGCCCGCGACGACGTCGGCCGCCGCGGGACGCGCCGCGACGGCCTTCAGTACTGGTAGCCGGGCGGGTAGCTGGGCGTGCTCGTCGTCGGCGTTGTCGTGGTTGGCGCGGTCGTCGTCGGCATCGTCGTGGTCGGCGTGCTCGTCGTGGGCGTGCTCGGGGCGGGGGCGCTCACCGGCGCGGTGGAGCTGGGAGCGCCGGAGACGCCGAGCACGTGCCAGATCCCGCCGAAGCCTTTGAAGTTCTGGCCGTTGACTTCGCCGCTTGCGTGGTCCTCCGCGAAGCGATACAGCGGCAGTCCGTTGAGCGTGACCTGCAACATGCCGTTCTTGCGCTGCAGGATCCCCAGCCGGCCGTGCACGCCGGCTCCCCGCGCGAGCTTTGTCCCGCGCGAGGGCACCGTCAGCGGCGGCCAGAATTTGAGGCATTCGCTGCTCGTGCAGAGCAGATGCCTGGAGGTCTCCGGTGTGAGGACGTACAGCGTCCTGCCCTTGGCGTTGACGAGCACCCGCTCGCCGAGCGTTGTGCTCGAGGCGGAGCCGACGGTCACCGGGGCCGATGCAAGCGCCATCGCGGCGAACGCGGCGCCGAGCGCCAGCGCGAGCGCGGTGAGCCCGATCTCGATGATCGTCCTGCGCCGGCGCGGGCGGCGCGGCGCGATCTGCTGTTGGCGTGAATCAGTCACTGGTGTCCCTTTCGCCGAGTGGTGTCAAGTGCATAGATGCCAACGGCGCCGCATCCTTCCGCGGCGCGCCCGCCGTCGGTGCTCTACGCGCCGCCGGGCTCGGTGTGGACGATCACCTCGGCGATGCCGTCGACTCGCTGGCGCAGCTCGTCCTCGAGCTCGCCGGCGAGCCGGTGCGCGTCGGTCAGGGACGCCGCCGCATCGACCCGGAGTGTCAGGAACAGCACCTGGCCGGCGTCTGTCGAGATCAGCCTCAGCCGCTCGGGATCGCTGCCTGTCCGCTCCCGCACGAGTTGCGTGACGGCCTGCGCCGTGCGCTCCCCACGGCCGTCGCCCCCCGGGCGGGCGACGAGTGGTCGCTCGAGCGGCTCGAGGTGAGTCTGAACATCGCTGACGCCCGGCCGTGCGCGGATCGCGCGCTCGACGCGCTCGGCGATCTCGTGTGCCGCGCGCAGGTCGAGCTCGGCTGGGAACTTCAGGTGCAACGACACGCTCGCCGAGCCGTCCTGCTCGAAGATCGTGATGTCGTGCGCCTCCTTGACCAGCGGCTCGGACAGTGCAATCGAAAGCACGCGGTCGCGCAGGTCGAGGCCCTGGCGACGCGGCTCGACGTGGACGACGACGTCGCTGCCCGGGAGCGCGGCCTCGAGCGCGCTCTCGACGAGATCGGCGGCGTGATGGCCCTCGACGACGGCCTGGCCCGGCGGCACGCTGACGACGACATCGGCGAAGTAGCGTCCGGCGGACTCGCGCAGGCGCAGCCGGTCGAGCTCGACGTCCGCCCCCAGCGCGGCGATCGCGCGCTCGGCGAGGACTCGTGCCTCGACCGGCGCACGGTCCATCAGCACGTTCGCGTTCGGTGCGATCAGCCGCACCGCGGTGACGAAGATGATCACCGCGACGAGCAGCGCCGCCACCGAGTCGCCGTCGTGGAATCCCGCCTGCGTGGCGAGCAGGCCCGCGAGCACGAGCAGCGAGCCGGCGATGTCAGCCGCGAAGTGCGCCGCGTTCGAACGCAGCGTGGGGCTGTCTTCGCGGCTGGCGGCGAGGAGCGCGACGGCCATGCGCGCGGCTTCGAGGATCAGCGCGGCGCCGATCGCCGCGAGCTCATACCAGTGCACGGTCGTGTCGGTGGAGCTGCCGGTGAGGCGCGTGATCGCCTCGACGCTCACGAGCACCCCGCCGGCCAGCAGCAGCGCGGCCTCGCCGAGCGCGCCGAGGTTCTCGGCGCGGCGGTGGCCGTACGGGTGCTCGAGGTCGGCGGGCCTGCCGCCGAGTTTGACCGCGAAGAACGTCAGCACGGCGGCGATCACGTCGCCGCTCGACTCGATGCCGCTCGAGATCAACCCGAGGCTGGCGCTCGCGAGGCCGACCCCGAGCTTGAGCGCGACCAGCAGCGTGGCGGCGGCGACCGACACGAGCGTGCTGGCCCGCCGCGTCAACCGGCGCGTCTCCCCCGTCTGCAACATGGGTTAGAGACTACGGTCCGCCTGCGTCGTATCGTGGGCGAATGACCCACGAGCACGCCACCCACGCTCACGGCGCTCACGTCCACGGACTCGGCGCCGGCGGTGACCGTGGCCGGCTGAAGGTGGCGCTGACGCTGATCCTGCTGTTCATGGCCGCCGAGGTGGCCGCCGCCGTCGTCGCACACTCGCTTGCGCTGCTCTCCGACGCCGGGCACATGCTCACGGACGCGGCCGCGATCGGCTTCTCGTTGGTCGCGATGCGTCTGGCCACCCGCCCGCCGGGCGGGTCGCTGACGTTCGGCCTGCGCCGCGTCGAGATCCTCTCAGCGCTCGCCAGCGGGCTGACGCTGCTGATCCTCGCCGCGCTGATCACCTACGACGCGGTGCGACGGCTGGTGGCGCCGTCGGAGGTGCACGGCGGCCTGGTGCTGGCGGTGGCGCTCGTCGGCATCGTCGTGAACCTCGCGGCGGTGTGGACGCTGTCGGGCGCGAGCCGCCGCAGCCTCAACGTCGAGGGCAGCTTCCAGCATCTGCTGACGGATCTGTACGGCTTCATCGGCACGGCGATCGCCGCTGTCGTGATCATCGTCAGCGGCTTCGACCGCGCGGACGCGATCGTGTCGCTGCTGATCGCGGCGCTGATGGCGCGCTCGGGGGTCTCGCTCGTACGCGAGTCCGGCCGCGTCTTCCTCGAGGCGGCGCCGCGCGGACTCGACCCCGAGGAGATCGGCCGGGCGCTCGTCGCCCAGGAGGGGGTTGTCGAGGTCCACGACCTGCACGTGTGGGAGGTCACGAGCGGCTTTCCGGCGCTCTCGGCGCACGTGCTGGTCGGCGCCGACTGCGACTGCCACGCCGCGCGCCGGCGAATCGAGGCGATGCTGCGGGAGCGCTTCGCGCTCGATCACACGACGCTGCAGGTGGACCACGCCGGCAGCGAGCACTCGGAGATCGTCCAGCTCGAGCTCGCGCCGCGCGCGAGCGCGTCACCGCCCAGCTGAGCTAACGGACCTGCCCGCTCGGGCGGATCAGCACCTCGTTGACGCTGACGTTCTGCGGCTGGCCGATCGCGTACAGGATCGCGTTCGCGATGTCCTCGGCCTCCATCGGCGTCACCCCGCCGAAGCTCTTGGCGAGCTGCTCGAGCACCTCAGGCCGGTTGTGGCCCACGAGCTCGGTGGCGACGGCGCCGGGCTCGACCAGCGTCACGCGGACGCCGAGCGGCACGGCCTCCTGGCGCAATGACTCCGAGAACGCGCCGACACCGAACTTCGTCAGGTTGTAGACCCCGGCGCCGGCGCGCGCGACGCGTCCGGCGACGGAGCTGACGTTGACGATGTGCCCCGAGCCCTGGGCGCGCATCAACGGCAGCGCCGCGTGCGTGCAGTAGAGGACGCCGAAGACGTTCGCGTGGATCATCTCGCGCCATTCGTCGGTGGGCGCGTCCTCGATCGGGCCGAGCAGCATCACGCCGGCGTTGTTGACGAGCACGTCCAGGCGCCCGAGCTCGGCGTGCGCGCGCTCGACGAACGCCCGGGCCTGCGTCTCATCGCCGACATCTGTCGGCAGCGCGACCGCACGCCCGCCCTCCTGGACGATCCGCAGCGCGAGCTGCTCGATGCGCTCTGCGCGCCGGGCGCCAAGCGCGACGGCGGCTCCGGCGCGTGCGCATGCAAGCGCTGTCGCTTCGCCGATTCCCGAGGAGGCGCCGGTGATCGCGACCACTCGCGCGGAGAGATCGACGTCCATACGCCGAGCTTAGCCGCCAAAGCTCAGCGATCCAAGCTCTCCGGCCGATCACCAGGGGCACCTCGACTAGCGCTCCCTTTGGCCTATTTCTGGGTTTTAGCAGGCGTTATGGCGGGCAGGCTAGAAATGATCCCCCGGGAAGGTAACCGCGTATATGGCGTCGAACGAGCTAGCAGCACGGCTTTCACCGAGAATGGTTGACAACGCAACTATCGCGGCGTATAATTCCGACTCCAAGCATCGGATTAGAAAGACGCCTATGTCAGACACAGCAAACTCAACCCTCACACTAGAGCAAGACCGCGAGGATCCCGTGGAGGAGACCGAGCCGGTCGCCGCCGCTCCCGAGCGGCTCGACAGCCCGATCGAGCGCCTCGACGTGAGCACCCCCGACACGTTCATCCCCGAGGCAGTCGACCAGCTGCTCGCGCACTCGCGCCGCTACCCCCTGCTCACCCCCGCCGAAGAGATCGACCTCGCCAAGCGGATCGAGCGCGGTGACCTGCACGCCAAGGAACTGCTCGTCAACTCCAACCTGCGTCTCGTCGCGTCCAACGCGCGGCGCTACCAGAACCAGGGCCTGCCTCTGGGCGACCTCGTCCAGGAGGGCATGCTCGGCCTGATCCGCGCGAGCGAGAAGTTCGACTGGCGCAAGGGCTTTCGCTTCTCGACCTACGCGACGTTGTGGATCCGCCAGGCGATCCAGCGTGGCCTGGAGAACTCCGGCCGCACGATTCGCCTGCCCGTCCACGTCGCGCAGCGCTCCCGCAAGGTCGGGCGCGTCGAGCGTGAGCTGTCGGTGCGGCTCGGCCGCGAGCCGACGCTCGAGGAGCTCTCGCAGGAGACCGGGCTGCCGATCGACCAGGTCGAAGAGGTGCGCCACCAGCGTGCGGCGCTCGTCAGTCTCGACCAGCAGATCGGCGAGGACGGCGACACCGCGCTCGGCGACCTGCTCCCCTCCGACGCCGAGGTGCCGGAGGAGACGGCGTGGGAGCACGAGCGCGAGCGGATCGTCCACGAGGCGATCTCGCAGCTGCCGGAAACCGAGCGCAAGGTCCTGACCCTGCGCTTCGGCACCGACCGCGAGGAGCCCCAGACGCTGACCGCGATCGGCAAGCGCCTCGGCTTCTCCGCTGAGCGGGCCTCGCAGCTCGAGCAGCGCGCGCTGAAGAAGCTCGCCGAGTCGCCGGAGCTGGCGGCTCTGCGCGAGGCCGCGTAGCCCCGTCCTGAAACCACCTCCAAGAGCCGGCCGGTCGCGAGATCGGCCGGCTCTTTTTTGCTCGGTCGGACCGCGGGGGCCGTCCGCTAGCCTGCAGATCACGACGAGCTGTCCTGCGCGGGCGAGCTGGTACACCGCGATCGGAGGCGGATACGTGTCGAAGTCACTGTGGGAGCGGATGGTCGAGTGGTCGATCGCGCTCGGCGAACGGATCCTGGTGCCGATCGAGCGGTTCATCGGTAAGCGCTCGCTCGTCGGCGACGCCACCTTCTTCCCGCTCGAGCGCTTCCCCTGGGTCGGGCACATCGAGGACAACTGGACCGTGATCCGCGACGAGGCCGAACGGCTGCTCGAGGATCACGCCGAGCTCGCGAGCTTCCAGGAGATCTCCAAGGACCAGATCGAGATCACCGACGACGATCGCTGGAAGACGTTCTTCATCTACGGCTACGGCTTCGAGGCCAAGCTCGGCGTGCAGATGTGCCCGCAGACGGCCGCCCTCATGCGCCAGATCCCGGGTATGACGACCGCGATGATCTCGATCCTCTCCCCCCGCAAGCACATCCTCGACCACCGCGGCCCCTACAAGGGCGTGCTGCGCTACCACCTCGGTCTGATCGTCCCCAAGGACGCCGAGTCCTGCCGCATCCGCGTCGGCGAGGACATCCGCCACTGGCAGGAGGGCCACAGCATGATCTTCGACGACACCTTCAACCACGAGGTCTGGAACGACACCGACGAGACGCGCGTCGTGCTGTTCGTCGACGTCCTGCGCCCGTTGCCGTTCCCCGAGTCGCTGATCAACCGGGCGATCATCAAGGCGATCGGCTACTCGCCGTTCGTGCTCGACGCCAAGCGCAACCAGGAGGCGTGGGAACGGCGGTATCTGGAGCGCCGGGCGGCCGCGCGCCACGTCGAGGCGGGCGCTCGCTAGCCCAGGCTGGTAGGGTCCCGGCCTAACACCGCCGAGGTCGCCTTGAACATGCCTTTTCTTCGGCCTCGAGGCGGCAACGCAGCTCGGCGGAAATCGACGGGGCGCCCGCGCAGCGCCCGGGGCGCGAGGGAGCCCCGGGCGTGGCGCAGGCAGCACGACCGGATGCGGCGCCGCTAGACGCTTCCCTGCCACGGCGCGGCGTTCGAGGCCCACGTGTTGAGCACGGTGAACTCGCCGGTGAGGATCAGCACGCCGAGCGTGATCATCACCACGCCGCCGAAGGCGATGATCACGGGGAAATGGCGCTTGACGATCGCGAGCGCGGTGGTCATGCGCTCAAACGCGAGCGCGATCAGCAGGAACGGGATTGCGAGCCCGGCGGAGTAAACGGCGAGCAAGAGGGCGCCGTGTGCAGCCGAGCTGGACACCGCCGCCTGTGTGAGGATCGCGCCGAGCGTGATGCTGGTGCAAGGCGTCCATGCGATCGCGAACGCGGCGCCGGCGACGAGCGGCCCGCCGCGGCCGACTCGCCGCAGCAGCGACTCCGAGTGCCACTCGCGGTTGAACAGGTTGACGAAGGGCGTTGCCAGGAACACCACGCCCAGCAGGATGATCACGACACCGCCGATCTGCTCGAGCGCGTGTTTGTGTTCGTTGAGCGTTGAGCCGATGACAGTCGCGCTGAGGCCGAGCAGGATGAAGATCGAGGAGAAGCTCGCGATGAACAGCAGGCTCGGCACCAGGACCCGTCGCGCGCCGACGCCCTCGCGCAGGTCGGCGGGCGTCACGCCGATGACCGTCGAGAGGTAGCCGGGAACGAGCGGCAGCACGCATGGCGAGAGGAACGACACGAGGCCCGCGGCCAGCGCGATCGGGATCCCCACGCCGGTGGCGGCGTCGGAGCTGGCCAGGAACAGCTGGATGTGGTTCACGCCTGCATCTCCGGAGCAGCATGGCGCATCGCCGCGCGCAGCTCGGCGACCTCGCGTTCCAGCTTCGTGACGCGCTCGTGCAGGTCTGCGTCGGCCCTCGCTGGCGCGTCGTGCTCGTTTGCCGCGCGCCCGTTCGCCGCGCCCTCGGCGAACGACGACGCGCCGTCGGCGCGCGGCTCCCCGGTGGGCTCGCGCGCATCGTCGTGGGCGGTCAACAACTCGGCGTAGCGCTCCTCCTTGTGCCCGGGACGCCGCTCGAGACGCTGTACCAGCTCGCGCTCGATCAGCGCGGCGAGGGTCTCGTGAACGCCTGCGAGATCGCCGAACGCGTGCATGCGCTCGGTCCGCTGCTTGAGCTCGCCCGGTGTCTGGGCGCCGCGGAGCATCAGCACGCACATCACAGCCTGCTCGGCCGAGCTCATCGGCAACGCGTCCGCGAGCAGGTGCCGGTACTTGGCTGCACGGCTGCCCGCGCCGCTGGCCAGGCGCGTGTAGCCGCGCCGTTCGAGGCGGTGCAGCGCATCGCGGATGACCGCGTCGTCGTAGTCGAGCACCGGGTCGCGGTTGGTCGACTGGTTGCACGCCAGCCGCAGGGCGTTGAGCGACAACGGGTAGGCGTCCGGCGTCGTTCGCTGCTTCTCCAGCAGGCAGCCGAGCACGCGCGTCTCCGTCGTCGAAAGGTCCATCGCGCTTAACCCTAAGGCTCGACGCGCCGGGTTTCAAAGCACGATCGGCACCGCCGCGGCCGCGTGTGCACCAGAATGCATGCAAAAGGAGGCAGCACGATGCGCACAGGAGACGATGATGATCCGAGCGGGATCACAGAACTCGCGAGCGAAGAGGTCGCTCCGATCGAGCAGGAGCTGCGCCAGCGGCTCGTCTTCGAGGTCGGCGAGCAGGACGCGCTGGCGATCGAAACCGCGCTGCTGAAGGCGTTCATCAACGGCATGCGCGCCGCTGCCGCCGCGACGGCGGCAAGCGCCGAGCCGCTGATCGAGCAGGCGGGTGGATGGACCGGCTTCGGGGCACCGCCCGTTCAGAGCGCCAAGGCGCTCGAGTCATCGCTGCCGTGGGTGGACCCGTGGGCGGCCAAATACGGGGGCGCCGGGCGCTGAGGCGTGCCGCCCGGAGGGCCGATCCTGCGCCGATAAAGTCAGCTTCGTGAGCCATCAGCCCTTCGCTCAGGGACACGGCGCCGGCGGCGGCGGGCGCTCGCGACGAGCGGAGCCGGCTGCTCCGCGTCCCGAGGACATTCCCGACAGACACGTCCCGCTGCGGCGCATCGCGCGGCTGTTCGTCCCCTACCGGCTGCGCCTGGGCCTGCTGCTCGGGTTGATCGTGCTCGGGTCGATCCTGAGCGTCGCCTCGCCGTTCCTTCTGCGCGAAGCGATCAACGAAGGCATCCTCAAGCACAATCTCACGCTGCTGACGTGGCTCGTCGCCGGCATGATCGCGCTGGCGGTGATCAACGGCGTGATCGGTGTCGCGCAGACGTGGATCTCCAACCAGGTCGGCCAGCGCGTGATGCACGATCTCCGCGCCGCGGTGTTCGCGCACCTGCAGCGCATGTCGCTGGCGTTCTTCACGCGCACCCGATCGGGGGAGGTGCAGGCGCGGATCGCGTACGACATCGGCGGCATCGACGACGTCGTCACGAGTACCGCCACCTCGACGGTGTCGACGGTCGCGACCGTCACCGCGACGATCGTCGCGATGTTCGCGCTGAGCTGGCAGCTGACCGTGTTCTCGTTGATCCTGCTGCCGTTCTTCGTGTGGCTCACGCGCCGCGTCGGCAACGAGCGTCGACGCATCCAGTCGGTGCGCCAGGGCCGTCTGGCGGACATGTCGACGCTGGTCGAGGAGTCGCTCTCGGTCTCCGGGATCCTGCTCGGCAAAACGATGGGCCGCTCGCAGGAGCTCGTCGATCGCTTCTCGGGCGAGTCCAGCGAGCTCGCCGACCTCGAGGTGCGCGCACGGATGGCGGGACGCTGGCGTATGGCCTCGGTGCAGATGGCCTTCGCGATCATGCCCGCAGCCGTGTACTGGTTCGCGGGCTACACCAGTGTCCACGGCGACAACGTGATCTCGATCGGCACGCTCGTCGCGTTCACGACCTTGCAGACCCGCCTGCTGTTCCCGATGCAGCAGCTGCTGTCGGTGGGTCTGGAAGTGCAGACCTCGCTCGCGCTGTTCGGACGCATCTTCGAGTACCTGGACCTGCCAGTGGACATCGTCGAACGTCCGGGCGCACGCGCGTTGAGCGATGTCCGCGGCGATGTCGAGCTCGACGATGTGTGGTTTCGCTACGCGCCCGAGGCGCCGTGGACGCTCCAGGAGATCGGCGCCGAGATCCCCGCGGGGACGCGCACCGCGCTGGTCGGCGAGACGGGCTCGGGCAAGACGACGCTCGCGTATCTGGTGGCGCGCCTGTACGAGCCCCAGCGTGGCGAGGTGCGCATCGACGGCGTGGACATCCGCGACATGACCCTCGACTCGCTCGCAGCCACCGTCGGCATGGTTTCGCAGGAGACCTACCTGTTCCACGCCTCGATCCGCGAGAACCTGCGCTTCGCGTGTCCGCAGGCGAGCGACGAGGAGATCGAAGAGGCGGCCACGGCGGCGCAGATCCACGAGCTGATCTCCTCGCTCCCGGACGGCTACGACACGCCTGTGGGCGAGCGCGGCTATCGCTTCTCTGGCGGCGAGAAGCAGCGCATCGCGATCGCTCGCACGGTCCTGCGCAACCCGCCGGTGCTGATCCTCGACGAGGCGACGTCGGCGCTCGACACGGAGACCGAGCGCGCGGTGCAGCAGGCGCTCGACGAGCTCTCCCGCGGTCGCACGACGATCGCGATCGCCCATCGGCTCTCGACGATCCGCGACGCCGATCAGATCCTGGTGCTCGACGCCGGGCGCATCGTCGAGCGCGGCACGCACGAGGAGCTGGTGGCGCTCGGCGGCCGCTACGCGGCGCTGCTGAGCGGCGCGGAGGTCGGTAGCGGTGCCGATCCGGCCCTCGCGGACGAGCCGGCGTCCGCGGTGTAGCCCTGGCGCCGCGCGCCGATCCGACTTTCGCCCAAGCAGCGCCCGCTTAGGCGACGGCGTCGATGTTCAGCCGCACGTAGTCGATCACGACCGGCTCGCCGAGCGCCTCCATCACCTCGTCCATGAAGCGCTCGCGCAGGTCGACCGGCAGCTGCTGGACGTGCGGGCCGAGCACCACGGTGGAAAGGAACTCGCGCGGGTGCTCCGGTTCGGACGGCGCCGGCGTGAGCCACGTCTGCGCCGAGGCGAAGCCGGCGGCGAGCAGGCGCCCGCGCGTGACCTCCGCGGCGGCGTAGTTCCACGGGTTGCGCCAGCCGACGAAGCGCTCGGCGTAGGGGGCGTTCGCCAGCACCTCGCGCGCGCGGGCGCGCAGGTCGTCGATGTTGCCCTCTCCCCCGCACTGCGCCACGAACCTGCCGCCGGGGCGCAGCGCCGCGCGCATGCGCTGGAACAGCCGGTCGTGGTCTGAGATCCAGTGGAACGTCGCGGTCGAGAGGATCGCGTCGACGGGCTCGTCCAGCTCGAGCTCGAGCAGATCGGACACCTGGACCTCCGCCCGGCCCGCGGCGATCAGGCCGGCGAGGCGCTCGCTCGCGGCCTGTGCCATCGACGCTGAGCCGTCGACCGCGATCACACGCCCCTGCGGCACGCGCGCGGCGATCATCTCGCTGATGCGCCCCGAGCCGCAGCCGGCGTCAAGGACGGTCTCTTCGCCCTCCAGCGGCAGGCGCGCGAGCACCTCCGCGCCCCAGCCCTGCTGGATGCCCGAGATGCGGTCGTAGCTCGCTCCGTCCCACTGTTGGTTTGGCATACATTCGTACGTTATCACACACGCGCACGCGCGGCGAGCGCGTCGATCGCGCGCGAGAGCTGCCCTCCCTGCCAGGCCAGCGGCGAATGGGTGGGCGGGCCTTCATCCTCCACGAGCAGTTGCGCCTGGGGGATCGCCTGCGCGTAGCGCTCGCCGACGGCCAGCGGATGACCGGGGTCGGCCTCGTCGCGGCTGGCCACGACGATCGCCGGCGCGTCGATTGCGTGCAGCTGGGCGACGGTGTCGAACGGCCGCGAGCGCGGCACGGCTTCGAGCGCGTCGGCCACCGCCAGCGGATGCTCGTGCGCTGCCAGGCGCTGGCGCAGCACGGTCTCGAGCGTCGCGCGCAGCGCAGCGGGCGCCGCGTCGAGCTCGTAGGCGGCAACGAAGCCGTCCACGCCACCCTCGCGCAGCCCGCGCGCGAGCGCGTCCCAACGTTCCAGCTCGGCGGCGCGCGCGAACGGGTTCGGCGTGGGGTCGAACGCGGGCGTGATGATCGCGAGCGCCTTCACGCGCTCGGGGTGCGACAGCGCGAAGCGCAGCGCCGTGTGCGCGCCCATCGACGCCCCGGCCAGCAGCGCGCGCTGCACCCCGCGCTCGTCAAGCACGGTCTCGAGGTCGTCAGCCAGCCGCTCGTAGCCGTACTCGTCGGCGCGCGCCGCGGGGGCGGAGCGGCCGTGTCCGCGGGCGTCGTAGGAGATCACGCGGTGGCCGGCGCGCTGCAGGACCGTGGAGCCCATCACCACGTAGCGGCGGCTCGCGGTGAGGCCGTGCAGCAGCACGACCGCGTCTGCGCCGGCCGCGCCACCGGACTCCTCGCCGGACAGCACGACGCCGTCCGCGCCTACGACGGTGAACGCTCGCGCGGCGTCAGGCATGCACCGCGACGTGCGCGCGCAGCAGCTCCGCCGAGCGCTCGGGGCGCTCCAGGAAGAACATGTGCCCGACGCCGTCGAGGATCTCCAGGCGGGCGCCCGGGATCAGCTGCGCGATCATGTGGCCGTTGCTGACAGGGATCATCTGGTCCTCCGTGCCGTGGATCACGAGCGTCGGCAGCTCGATCTCGCCGAGGCGCGAGGAGGTGTCGTGCGCGGCCGCGGCGCGCGCCTGCTGCTCGATCACCGCGACCGCCACCCTGCGGCTCAGCGCGCGCTCGACGAAGCGCTGGCGCTCGCGCTCGTCGGCGGCGAAGGCCGCTGAGACGTTGATCTCCCACATCGTGCGCATCACCAGCTCGCGATCGCCTGAGCGCCCGGCGCCGATGACCCGCGCCCACACCTCCTCGCTGGCGCGAACGCTGCCGGGGCCGCCGCAGTAGGTGCAGCCGAGCGCGAGCGTGCGAATGCGCTCAGGATGGGCGAGCGCCAGCTCCTGGGCGATCATCCCTCCCATCGAGATGCCGAGCACGTGCGCGGAGTCGAGCTCGAGCGCTTCGAGCAGCCCAGCTGCGTCGGCCGCCAGCTCGCGAATCGTGATCGGTCCGTCGAGGTGGCTGCTGGCGCCGATGCCGCGATGGTCGTAGGCGATCACGTCGAAGTCCTGACGCAGCTGCCCCAGGAACGGCTCGCCCCAGCTCAGCGCGGTGCCGCTCAGCCCCATGATCAACAGCAGCGGCGGACCGGCTCCGCTGCGTTCGTAATCGAGCTCGATCTCACCGACTTGGACGACCGTCATCTCGCGGATCCTATACGGGCAGCGCCAGCTGGTCCGCCGCGTCTCCCCCACCGCCCGCGCTGCTCGCGACCGTGCCGGGCTTGCCGGCGCCCGCCCGAGCCTGCGCCGCGCCGAGGCCGGCGACGCGCACGCCGAGCAGCCGCACGGCCCGCGCGGGCGCGTACTCGCGCAACAGTTCCAGCGCGATCTCGCTGACCAGCTCGGCATCGCACGTCGGCTCGGCGATCGTGCGCGCGCGGGTGACGGTCGTCCAGTCGTCGAGGCGGACCTTGATCGCGATCGTGCGGCCGTGGCGCCCGTGGGCGGCGAGCCCGGCGCACAGCTCCTCGGCCATCAGCGAGAGCTGCTCGCGCATCTGCGTCGGATCGCTGAGGTCGGTGTCGAAGGTGCGCTCGCGCGACTCCGAGACGACCTTGCGTGCGGCGCCGATCTCGCCGTCGTGTTCGAAGCGCCCGCGGCGGCCGAGCTCACGCCCGAGGTTCGCTCCGAAGCGCTCGACCAACACGTGCTCGGGCGCCGCACCGAGCGCGGCGAGGGTCGTCATGCCCAGCTCGGCCAGCCGCGCGGCGGTCTTCGGCCCGATGCCCGGCACCAGACCGGGCGGCGCGGAGGCGAAGCGCGCGCACGCCTGCTCGCGGCTGAGCACGACGAAGCCGGCCGGCTTCTCGGCGTCGGAGGCGACCTTGGCGACGAGCTTGTTCGGGCCGATGCCGACCGAGCACGTCAGCTCTGTCGCGGCCTTGATCTCGGCGAGCAGCCTGCGCATCGCGGCGCGCGGCGAGAACAGGCCGGCGACATCGAGGTAGGCCTCGTCGAGCCCGACGACCTCCACCCGCTCGACGTGTGCGCGCACGAGCTCCATCACCTGCGTGGACGCCTCGCGGTAGGTGGCGAAGTCGGGCGCCAGCACGACCGCGTCGGGGCACAGCCGTCGCGCGCGCGAGGCAGGCATCGCCGAGCCGACGCCGTAGCGGCGCGCCTCGTAGCTCGCCGTGGTGACCACCGCGCGTGGCCCGCTGCCCGCGACGATCACCGGCCGCCCGCGCAGCTCCGGGCGGCGGCGCAGCTCGATCGAGACGTAGAAGGCGTCGGCGTCCAGGTGCGCGACGCGCAGTGCTTCCTCGGCGGTGGACACAGCCCTCGAATCTAGCGCCGCGGGCGGCGGGCGGGGCTTGCATGCGAAGTAGCATCGAGGATTGACAGTAGACCCCGACGTGAACGGAGGAGAGCGGTGGCGAGTACGGCGCAGTTGATCACGGACGTTGACTTCCTTGGCATCCCGACGCGCGACCTGGAGGCGGCCGCGGCTTTCTACGGCGACGCCCTCGGCCTGCGCCGCTCGGTGTACAAACCAGAGCGCAACTACGCGGAGTTCGAGACGGGCAACGTCACGCTCAGCGTCTTCAACCCGACCGAGTTCGGGATGCAGCACAACGCCAACCCGAATGCGATCGCGCTGCATGTCGATGACATGGCGCACGCCCGCACGACGCTCGAACAGCGCGGTGTCGAGTTCAACGGCGACACGCTCGATACGGGCGTGTGCCACATGGCCTTCTTCTCCGACCCGGACGGCAACGCGCTGATGCTCCACCACCGCTACGCCCCGCGCGCCACAGACGGCTGAGGGTCTCCACGTCTGTACTTGTCAACCCTGAGTTGCAGTAGTCTGCAGAGCCGAACGGCGATGGATCTGACCTTCAGCGAGAACGAGACCGCCTTCCGCGACGAGCTGCGCGCTTGGCTGGCGGAGAACCAGCCCGAGGCGAAGCCGCCGCCGGATGCGGGCGACGACGCGCAGTTCGCCTACCGGCGCGACTGGCAGCGGCGCCTGTACGACGCCGGTTGGGCGGCGCCGGCATGGCCGACCGAGTACGGCGGGCGCGGGGCCTCGCAGAGCGAGTCCGCGATCTACTTCGAAGAGCTCGGCCGCGCGCGGGTGCCGTTTGCGGCGAACACGCTGGGCCTGCTGCTGGGCGGCCCGACGCTGATGGTGTGGGGCACGCCGGAGCAGAAGGAGCGCTACCTGCCGCCGATCCTCTCGGGCGAGGAGATCTGGTGCCAGGGCTTCTCCGAGCCGGACGCCGGCTCAGATCTCGCGGCGCTGAAAACGCGCGCCGTCAAGGACGGCGAGGACTGGCTGGTGACCGGCCAGAAGGTGTGGACGAGCGGTGCGCAGTACTCGAAGTGGTGCATGCTCGTCGCGCGCACCGACTCCGAGGTCGCCAAGCACAAGGGCCTCACCTACTTCCTGATGGACATGGACCAGGACGCGGTGCAGGTGCGTCCCTTGCGCCAGATCACCGGCGAGGCGGAGTTCAACGAGCTCTTCATCGAGGAGGCGCGGATCCCCGACGCGAACGTCGTCGGTGGCGTCGGCAACGGCTGGAAGGTCGCGCTGACGACGCTGATGAACGAGCGCGCAGGCCTCGGCTTCGCGCTGCAGATCCGTCTGCGACAGCTGCTCGACGACCTGATCGCGGTCGCCGCGGAGAAGGGCCTGCTCGAGGACTCGCTGTACGCCGACGCGCTCGCCGAGCTGCACGTGCGCTGCGAGTCGATTCGGCTGCTGGCGTGGAAGGGCCTCACCGACGCGGAGCGCTACGGCCAGCCGGGCCCGGAGGGCTCGCTGGCGAAGTGGCTGTGGTCGGACACCAACCAGCGCGTCACGCAGCTGGCGGCGGACATCGTCGGCCCGCAGGCGCTGATCAGCGGCACCAGCTGGAGCTATGAGCTGCTGCGCGCACGCGGGAACACGATCGAGGGCGGCACCACCGAGGTGCTCAAGAACATCGTCGCCGAGCGCGTGCTCGGTCTCCCCCGCCTGAAGGTTGCCGCGTGATGCGTTTTGACGTTTATGGGCTCCGGCCTTCGGCCTCCGCTGGCGGGGTCGCGTAGCGGCATGGACTTCGGCCTCACAGACGACCAGCGCGACATCCAGCGCACGGCGCGCGACCTGCTCGCCGAGCGCGCGACGTTCGCGCGGGTGCGCGAGCACGCCGAGGCCGGCACGACCGACACGGCGCTGTGGCAGGAGCTGTGCGAGCTGGGCTGGCCGGGAATCGCGATCTCCGAGGCCAACGGCGGCCAGGGGCTTGGCACGATCGAGCTGTCGATCCTGAGCGAGGAGCTCGGACGCGTGGTCGCACCGGTGCCGTTCCTGGCGAGCGCGATGGCGGCGTGCGTGATCGAGCAGGCCGGCTCGGACGAGCAGCGCGAGCGGTGGCTGCCGGGGCTGGCCTCGGGCGAGATGATCGGCGCGCTCGCGGGCGCCGTCGACGGCACGGCGGAGCTCGTCATAAGCGGCGCGGAGGCGGACGTGTTCGTGCTCGTCGAAGACGACGGCAGCGGAAGGCTGGTGGCGGCACAGGACGCCGAAGTGAGCAAGGTCGCGGCGATCGACCCGACGCGCTCGGCCGCGCGCGTGAGCGCCGCCGACGGCGCCGGCGAGCAGCTCGAGGACGGCTGCCCCGGCCTGGGCCGTGCGCTCGTGGCCGTGAGCTCGGAGCTTGTGGGGGTCTCGGAGCGCGCGCTCGAGATGACGGTCGCGTATGTGAAGGACCGCAAGCAGTTCGGCGTCCCCGTGGGCGCCTTCGAGGCTGTCTCGCACCGCTGCGCGCAGATGCTGCTGGAAACCGAGCAGTCGCGCTCGCTGGCGGCGTTTGCCGCGTGGAGCGCGGACGCCGATCCTGACTCACTGGCTGAGGCGGCGGCGATGGCCAAGGCAGCCGCCTCGCAGGCCGGGCGCGAAGTGACCGCCGGCGCGATCCAGATGCACGGCGGCATCGGCTTCACGTGGGAGGCGGATGTGCATTGGCTGTTCAAGCGGGCGCAGCTCGACGCGGCCGTGCTCGGCGGCGCGGGCCGCCACCGCGCGCGCGTGGCGGCGATCCTCGCCGACAAGATCGCCGCGTCGACCGCCGCCTGAGCAAGTGAGCAGGCCGAACCCGTGAGCAGACCGAACGTGTTCGACGGCGAGTTTCAGATGGAGCGCCCGGACGCTGGCTTGCGCGGCAGCTTCGTCGCACGTCCCGCGGGAGCGCGCGAGCTGGGCGGAGCGGTCTACGAGCTCGCGCCCGGCGCGAGCGGCATGGACCTGCACGCGCACTACGGCAACGAGGAGCTGTTCGTGGTGCTGCGCGGCGCGCCGACGCTGCGCACGCTCGACTCCGAGGAGCAGCTGCGCGAGGGTGACGTGGTCGCGTGCCCGCGTGGCCGCGAGGGCATGCACACGATCGGGAACCGCTCACAGGAGTCGGCGCTGGTGCTCGCGGTGTCGACGGCGAACTCGCCCGACGTCGTGATCTACGCGGAGAATGACACGATCGGCGTCGCCACCCGTCACCCGTTCGTGCCGCTCGCGGAGGGCGAGGACCCTGGTGTCGTGGGGCTGTTTCGCGCGCAGGACAACCTGCGTGGCAGGCCGCCGAGCTGACGGAGAGCTCACCGGCGGGCCGTGCCGCTCAAAACCCGATTTCCGCAGCCCCCGAGACTGCCTCCCCGTCGACGTCGCTGGGCAGCGCCAGATAGTCGTGACCGGCAATCGCCGACTGTCCGCCAGTCTTGGCTACAACGAAATTGAGATAATTCTCTACCGTCTCCTCTCCTGCATCTGTCAGATTGCCAGGGAGCCGTGAGTAGTTGGTGAACGCCAAATCATAGGTGAGACCGCAGAGTGCGTACGTCTTTGATTCCAGCGCCGAAGTCACTTCGTTCCACGGCGAGGCAGCATCGGGAGGCGGGAACGTTTCTGTCGCGCCGTTACCCACCAGATAGTCAGTCTTCGCGCAGTTGGCATCAGCAGCTTCCGCTACGTCACCGTTCGTCGATGGTTCCGCATCGGCGTGGAGATTGGGTTTGTCGCGGTCTTGGAGCTCTACCCAGAAGGTCGTCGTGGTCGCAGGCGCAAAGCCGCTGGTGCGCGCTTCGGCGAGATTGACATACCCGATGCTCCCGGGCGTCGTGAGGACTGTATGAGCCTCCGCGCCGCCGCCCGTTCCGTCGGCTGGCGTCGCGGCTGTGGCGGTCGGCCAGACGGTGTTGAGTTTCCCTTCGGAGAGCTCGTTCCACGTCTCACTTCCTTGTGCGGTCACCAGCGACGCGGTGTTGATCAGACCGAGAAAGCGCTTCACGGTGTGTGTAGTGCCGGACTGGTCCTCGCGCACGACCGGCACGATCGGCGCAGCAGCACAGCCGGCTCCCATGATCGCGTCGCCAGGGTTTTCTTCGACGAGGTGGCCCCAAGTTTTGACCGTCCCAGCGAAGATGCCCTGCAGCGACGCGTCGCTCAGCGCTAGCCGACCAGGCGCCGGCGTGCTTGTGGCCGAACAACCCGAGGGCAGCTCGACGACTATCGCGATCGACTCCTGCCCCACCGGGATGGTCAGAAGCGTTTCGGTGGTGGGTGTGGTCTCCTCAGCCTCGATATGAGCTATCTGCGTTGCATTCGGTGGTTCGTCCGTGCCGATGAACGCATTGCCTTCACGAAAGCCGCGCACTGCGCCTTCGAGTTTTCCTTCCGCGCCCCACGATGTCAGCCCTGCACCACTGCTCGTAGAGTCGTACGTGACTTTCGGGAGACCTTTGGAGCCCTGTGATCCGCTGCAAGCCTTTTTCGAACCGGACGTGTTGAAGTCTTTCGTCCAGACTTCCTGCTGTGCGGTTCTCTGGAGCGACGAGCCCTGCCCGGTGATGTTCGCGCCGGCACAGGGCGCAACAGTCGTGCTGAATGTTCCTTCCGAGCCATAACTGATGTCGGTGTGCCGTTCGCTGCTAGGTTCGTAGTGAAACGCCTCGACGCGGTAGCGATAAACCTGCCCTGGCGACAGCCCTGTGAGCGTGGCCGCCATCCTGACGGGGCTGGTTCCGGTGCTTTCGAGGGCCGTTTCGGCCGTCGTATGTTCTTCGACGACGCTGGTCCCGTATTGGACCACGTACTTAGTCGGGAATCCATATGGGTTCACGGTGCCGGTCAAGGTCGCTTCGTGTTCGGCGATTTTCGTCGGCGTATCGGTCGTGACTTCGATCGGGAGGGGTTCGAAGATCGTCGCGAGGTAGCTCCCGAGGAGCTTTGTCTGTGCCCGTTCGGCGCCGCCCCACTCTTCGATCCCGTTCGACACCCCGATCAGCGCCCATTCCGCTGGGTTTGTGGATGAAGCTCTGCCGCATCCGTAGCCGAGTTCCGGCTCATGCGGTCGGATGTCCTGTTCGTCTTCGACTTCCGCTTTTTCCGTAAATGTAGTGTTGTCGAGCCTGACGAGTTCTTCGAGACGGGAGCGTCCCACCCAGGTTTCAAACCCTAGGGCTCCCGACAGGCTTTCGATCGGTTCGCCAAAGGGTCCGATGAATTCGGCCGTGTTGTCCAATGGCAGGACGATTTTGTCGACGTTGTGCTCGAAACCCGAGTAGGCCGCCCTGCATTCGGCGATGTGCTGGAAGCGCCATTCCGAGCTCACGAAATCCCGCCACTCCTCAAGGCACAGTTCGAGGATGTTGCCGGTTGTGCGGTCCTCGAGGACGGGGCACGCAGAGCCCCAGCCACCGCCTTCACGCGGTTGGAAGAGCAGCGGTTCGATCGCGTTGAAGATCCGCAGTTCGGGATTGCCGAAGTAACTGGCCCACGGCCGGTCGTTGAGTTCCTGTCCGTTGAGCGATACGTAGCGAGCCATCCCACAGCGCTGGCGGAGGTCGGCGCATTCGTGTTGCGTGCCTTCGTGATTGTCCAGCTGTAGGCCCCATTCGATGATTTCGCCGGGTGAGGCCCAGGCGGCGCAGACGTTGCCGTTTCCGTCGCCCTCTTGATAGTCGCCGGGAGGGCTCGGTATGTTCGTGAACAACGCCGCTTCTTCTTGCCGCGTGAGGCTGTCTTTGATCCCTGAGTAGCTGCAATATTGCCCGCTTGCCGCGAGCTTGAATTGTTCTTCCGGGCCGCCGAGATCGTCGAGCATGTGCGTGGCGAGGGAGTTGGGGGCGGCGGCGTTTTCGCACGCAAACGATTCCGAGCCGAGCTGTCCCGTCTGCCAGCACTGGTTGTCCTGCCAGACGGTCGTCGCGGAATATGCGCGACCCGGCGCGACAGCGAACGCCAAGACCATGAACAGGAGCCCAAACGATGATCGAAGCGCGATGTGACGCACTGTGGCTCCCGGTTTGCAAGGTATGTTGAGACGTGACGACATGTGGCGTGAATAATGACCCCGCCGAGGTGAAGCTACATGACGATCGGGGTGATGCAAGTCCAGAACATCGAATTAGACCGTGAAGTGGACGTTTATACGTCCCGAACGCACGGCACCCGCACGCGGCGGCGTCGCGTGCGTCCGAAATGCGGAAAACGACTACACCGTCAGCGACCGGCGGCGGCTGGGCGGCGTCTAACCTGCCCGGCGCCGGACGACGCGGTTGCGATGGGTCGATCGGTTATCGCCACCGGGGCCGAGCGCGTCGGCGGCGAGTTGGCCGGTACCGTAGCGCGTGATGTTGATGAGGGTGTTCCGCACGTCGCCGCCGTTGAGGTTCGCCCGTGCGATCCACAAACGCCGCCCCCGGGTCAGCGTTTCTTCGGCGTGCCAGTAGATGTAGCCACCGCCGACCGCGGGGCCGCGGGCGAAACCCAGGGCGGTGATGAAGCGCGGGTTGACGTGGCGTCCGTCGAGGTCCGCTCGGCCGATGTCGTGGGTTTCGCGGGCGGTCCAGTAGATGTGGCCGTCGCCGACGGCTATCCCGTTGAGATGCGTGCCGACCAGCGGCAGGAAGTCGGGTTCGACGTCGCTGCCGTCGAGGTTCGCGCGCCCGACGGCGTGTTCGCTGGCCCAGTAGATATGGCCTGCATCCACGGCGGGCCCGCCACCCTCGGCGGGAGCTTCGAGTTTGATGAAGTACGGTTCGACGCCACCGCCACCGGCTTTCGCGCGCCCGATGCCGCCGATGTCGCTGGCCCAGTAGATGTAAGCGCCGGCTACGGCCAGAGAGCTCGCGTTGCGTTCGGTCCGTTCGGTCTGGTCGGAGGGATTTTCGGGCACCGGCTGCGGAAGCGTGACGAGGTTCGGGTCGATGTCGCTGCCGTTGAGGCGCGCTCGTCCGATTACGCCTCCGTAGCCGCTGAAGTAGATGTACCCGTCGCTGATGGCGAGACCGATCGATCCGCCACTTCCCTTTTGGATGAACCCCGTTGTCATTTCGCTGCCGTTGAGGTTCGCCCGGGTGACCCCCTCGCTGACGTCCCAGTAGAGGTACGCGCTTGCGGATACCGGCAACGCGAGGAAAAGCGTCGCGAGAATGATCGCGAACAGCCGGGAGACGATAGCCAGCCTCACGCACGTCGAAACCTGGTATTCCATCGCGTGACGGACGCTACCAGATGGTTGCGCACCGGTTGTGCGATGGGTTCGCTCTACTAGATTGCGCCTGTTCCGCGCGCCGGACAACCTGCGCAAACCCGCCCGCTGAGGTCTAGGTGCTCGCCTGCCCGGCGGGTGCCGGCGCGTTGGCCTTGGCCCAGGCGACGATCTTGGAGCCGCCGTTGACGGTCGAGCCGTCTGTCAGCACCAGCACGGGCAGCATCTCCTGTCCGCTCACCTGCTTCAGCTCCGGGCGGCGGCCTTTGGTGAACAGGCCGAACGGGCGGCCTTTGTCGTGGACGATCTTCTCGAAGTCGTGGCCGGCGTCGCGCAGTGCGCGCTGCGCACGACGGCAGGCGTGTGGCCCGGGGCCGCGGTCATCGATATGGCAGACGTACAGGGTCAGCTTTTCGGGCATCTGAACACAGCCTCACGTAGTCGGGGTTTCATGATTCGCCAGGCGCTGCAGCTCGAGGTCGACCTGCGGGCCGTCGATCCGCTCCGGTGCGGGCGCCTGCTCGAGCGGGGCTGATGGCGGTCGCGGAGGCGACCGATGCGCATCCTCGGCCCCAGCGGCGTGAGCGCGCCGCAACAGCGATCCCGCCGGATGGAGTCGATAGGTGCCGGCGAGCAGCTCGGTGACCGCGTCGTCGATGTCCTGCGCGAGCACGTTCACGTCGGGCAGCGCCTGGCGGTCGGCGTAGATGCCGAAGCACGCCTGGTCGTGGATCGTGACCATGCCGACCGACACAGCGTGATGGTCGGCGAGCGGCACCATCGGATAGACGGCCTGGAGCTGGCAGCCGAGGATGTACATCGGCACGGGCGGCCCGGGGATGTTGGAGACGACGAGGTTGAAGGCGCGCGGGCTCGCGATCAGTCGCGACAGGGCCTGCTGGACGGTCACGGGAGTCCGCGAGGCGGCCTTCAGCACGAGGTCCGAGCCCTCGGGCTCCCCGTCGCGCTTGCAGCGGCTCATGCTCGCGTGCACCTGGTAGAGGCGGCCGAGCGGATCGGGGTCGTTGCAGGGCAGCTCGGCGAACGCGAAGGAGATGTGGTTGCCGAGCACGTCCTCGGGGCTGCGCACGTTGACCGGCACCATCACCTTGAGCGCGGCCGGCTGCTCGCCGCGCCGCAGCAGGTAGGAGCGGATGCCGCCGGCGACGGCCGCGAGGATCACGTCGTTGATGGTCGTGCCGTAGGCGTGCCTGATCGTGCGCAGGTCCTCGAGTGGACGCTGCGCCCACGCGAGGCGCCGCAGCGAGGACAGCTCTGCGTTCAGCACGCTCGCCGGCGCCGGTCGCAGCAGCTGGTCGATCGCGCGGATCGCGCGTAGCGCGCCGACGGCGGTCTGGCGCGCGGCGGGCCCGGGTGCGCTCGCCGCGCGCAGCGGCCACTGCAACATGTCGAGCTGCTGTCCAAGCAGGTCGCGCATGCCGCGCGCGAGGATCCGCTCGCCGCCGGGCTCGGGCTCGGTACGCCACTGCGCCGGCTCGTGCTGGGCGGGCTCCGGCGTGGGGTCGAGCAGCAGCGAGGCGAGCTCGACCGCGGCGAGGCCGTCGACCATGCAGTGATGGGACTTGCCGACGATCGCCAGGCGCCGGTTGGCGGTGTCCTCGCAGATCCACATCTCCCACAGCGGGCGGTCGCGGCGCAGCGGGATCGACATCACCTCGTCGATCAGGCCGTCCAGCGAACCCGGTGCCCAGTAGACGTGCCGATCGATCGAGAAGGCGGGGTCGTCGATCCACTCGGGGGCGTACAGGCCGAGCGGCACGGACGCCAGCTTCTGCCGGTAGCGCGGCGCGCGATCGACCCGCAGCCGGATGTGTTCGCGCAGCTCGGCAAAGCCCGGCAACCGTCCGTCGGCGTCCGGCGAGAACAGCGCCACCCAGCCGACGTGCATGTGCGCGGTCGGCGTCTCGACCGCGAGGAACGAGGCGTCGAGTGCCGACAGTCGCGGGCTGCTCATTCGGCCATGGCCAACGGGGCGCGCCCGATCGGGTGCACCGGTGTGCGCGGCACCCGTGCCGCGCGGAAGGACGGCGCCGGGCGAACGCTGGCGCTGGCGCGCGTCATGTGTCGTCTCCCCCATTCGGCGGCGAGCGCGAACTGCATCAGCCGCTCGAAGTAGCCCGCGAGCGGCGTGGTCGCGATGCCGCTGCCGCGCAGCGCGACGCGGGCGCGGCGATTGTCGAAGGCGACCTGCATGGTGAAGTAGGGGAAGAAGACCTCGCTACGGATCAGGGCGCGGCGGCTGCGCTCGTCGGGCGCGCTGCGCACCAGCAGCGGGTGCACGCGCCGGTATACCGCCGGCTCGATCAGGTGCGGCACAGGGCGCTTGAAGAAGCTCGTCGCGAGCTCGATCACCTCGCCGACGCTGCTGACCTGCGCGCCGGCGGTCAGGTGAAACCTCATCCCGTCAGCCTCGCGGGCGTGGCTGAGCGCGAACACCGCGTCGGCCACATAGTCGATCGGTACGACGTCGACGGGTGCGTCGCCGCGCACGGGCAGCGCGAAGTAGGTGCCGCGCGCGAACGCGCGCAACGGCCAGTAGAGGACGTTGAACGAGCATGTCCAGCCGCTGTCGCGCTCGCCGACGATGATGCTGGGACGGAAGGTGGTGACCGGCAGATGGCTGTAGGAGCGAGCGATCAGGCACTCCGCCTCGAACTTGGACTGCTCGTAGCTGTTGCGAAAGCGCTGGCCGACGTCGAGCTCGTCCTCGCTGAAGCAGCCGTCGTGTTCGCCGGCGACGAAGGCGGTGGAGATGTGCGAGACGCGCCGCAGGCCACCGCGGGCCTGGCAGCGCTCGGCGAACTCGAGCACCCGCCGAGTGCCGTCGAGGTTGATCGCGCGGGCGGCCTGCAGCTCGAGCTCGAACGACACGGACGCGGCGCTGTGCACGATCTCGCTGACCTCCCCCGCGAGCCAATCGAGTCCGCCGGCCACGCCCAGACCCGGGGACGTGACGTCGCCGCGAACCGCGACCACCCGGTCCGCGTACGGGTTGGCCGGACCGAACAGGCCCAGCAGCGTTCGCTGCATGCGGGCCTGCACCTGGTGATCGTCGGCTCCCCGCACGAGCGCGTAGACGCGCCGGTCGGTGCGCTCGAGATAGCGGGCGAGCAGCTCCATGCCGACGAAGCCGGTCGCACCGGTCAAAAACACGGCATTGGTTTTGCTGTCCACGGTCCTCTCCGCCCCCGACACGGCCCAGAGTCTGACGAACGAGTCGGCGGTAGCATGTCGGGCGTCGGTATCGAGTGCGTTTGGAGTTCCCGGATTCTCCGTGAAATTGCGTCGGCCGGAGTCCGCTTTGGGTTGACTGTTACGCGAGGGCCGGTCTCGCCGCGCGCCGGGTTACGCTCTTGCGATGTCGGCGTATGTTGCGTTTCTGCGCGGGATGAACGTCGGTGGCCACCGCCTCACCAACGGCGAGTTGCGCTCGCACTTCACGGCGATGGGCTTCGCCGACGTCGCGACGTTCCGCGCGAGTGGCAACGTCGTGTTCGCGGCCGACGAGCGCACGCCCGAGCAGGTCACCGCACACGTCGAGCAGGGCCTCGAGTCGCTGCTCGGCTATGCGGTGCCGACGTTCATCCGCTCCGAGCGCGAGGTCCGCGCGATCGCCGCGCAGCAGCCGTTCGCGCCCGAGCAGCTGCGCACGGCGGGCGGGAAGCTGCAGGTGTCGCTGCTCGGCACCTCCCCCACCCCAGACGTGCGTACGCAGGTGCTGTCGCTGGCGGGCGACGATGATGCGCTGTGCTTCGGCGAGCGCGAGCTCTACTGGCTGCCGAGCGGTGGTCTGCTCGAGTCGGCGCTCGACCTGCGCGGCGTCGATCGGCTGCTCGGCCCGAGCACGATGCGCACGAAGGGCACGATCGAGCTGATCGCGGCCAAGCACTGCGTCGGCTGACGCAGGCACCCGCGCCGCCTCGTGGCGGATAGGCTGCAGGTGCAATTCGGTGAGAGGGAGGTTGCGGTGGTCGAGCCGGTGTCGAGGGGACGGAACCCATTCGGGCAGCTCGGCGTCGAACGCAACGCCGAGGGTTTGGCGCGTTATGTGGGACGCCCGCCGTCGCTCGTTGCGATGCTGCGCGCGAGCGTCGAGCGTGACGCGGCGGCGACGGCGCTGGTGGAGGTCGGCGGCGCGTCGGTCAGCTACGGCGAGCTGTGGCGGCGCGCCGCCCGCGTGGCCGGGGGGTTGGCGCTCGCGGGCGTCGGTCGCGGCGAGCGGGTGGCGCTGCGCCTTCCCAACGGGATCGACTGGGTGCTCGCGTTCTTCGGCGCGCAGCTGCTGGGCGCGGTGGTGGTGCCGGTCAACATGCGCTTCACCGAGGAGGAGGTCGCGTACGTGGTCGAGGACGCGGGCGCCTCCTACACCTTCGCGCCCGGCGCGGCGCTCCCGGACGGCGAGCCCGTCGCCGGCGAGGAGCTCGGCCCCGAAGACCTCGCTGCGATCTTCTACACGAGCGGCACCACCGGCTTTCCCAAGGGCGCGATGACCTCTCACGGCAACTTCATGACCAATAGCGAGAACGCGTTTCGCTGTCTGTTTGCCGAGCGCTCCGAGGGACCGTCGATCTCGACGCTGGTGTCGGTACCGCTTTTCCATGTCACCGGTTGCAACAGCCAGCTGATCCCGGTGCTCGAGCTCGGCGGCCGCGTCGAGATCCTCTCCGGCCCGCTGGATTTCGAGGGGTTCTTTCGCGCGGTGGGCGTGCACGGCGTCAACCAGCTCGTGTCGGTGCCTGCGATCTACCACGCGGTGGTGAATCACCCGCAGTTCGCCGAGCTCGACGTCAGCCACGTGCGCTGGGTCTCCTACGGTGGGGCGCCGATCGCGGAGAGCCTCGTGCAGCGCCTGAAGGACGCCTTCCCGCAGGCGCGCGTGGGCAACGGCTTCGGGCTGACCGAGACCTCCTCGCTGACCTCGTTCCTGCCGCATGAGGAGGCCGAGGCGCACGCCGACTCGGTCGGCTTTGCGATGCCGGTCGTCGATCTGGCGATCGATGAGGCGGATCAGGGATTGGAATCCCACCCACCCGGATCCCAGCCACTCGTCGGCGAGCTGCTGGTGCGCGGGCCGAACGTCGTGCAGGGCTACTGGAACAAGCCCGAGGCGACCGCGGAGAGCTTCACGGACGGCTGGCTGCACACGGGCGACCTCGCGCGTATCGACGCCGACGGCCTGCTCTACATCGTCGATCGCAAGAAGGACATGATCAACCGCGGCGGCGAGAACGTGTACTCGATCGAGGTTGAAAACGTGCTCGCGGGCGCGCCCGGCGTCGGTGAGGTCGCGGTGGTGCCGGTGCCCGACGAGATGATGGGCGAGAAGGTCGGCGCGGTGATCGTGCCCGCAGGCGCCGGGCAGCTCGACGTCGCCGCCGTGATCGAGCACTGCCGCGCGCACCTCGCCGACTTCAAGGTGCCCCAGTACGTGGCCGTGCGCGCGGATCCGCTGCCGCGCAACCCGGGCGGCAAGATCATCAAGGCGCAGTTGCGTGAACAGACGCGCTGGGGCGCGCCGCTTCGCTGACCGACACGACAGAGGGAGCACAATGGCGAGCGTAGAGACCGTGCAGGGAGCCGTCGAGGCCGACGAGCTGGGGCTGGTGCTCGTGCACGAGCACGTGCGCTTTCGCGACGAGGCCGTGGCGGGGCAGTGGCCGAGCCGCTACGACGAACAGCTCGAGTACGACGCCGCGCTCGTGGCGGTCAACGCCGCCAAGGAGCGTGGCGTGCAGACGATCGTCGATCCGACGGCGATGTTCGGCGGGCGCGACGTGCGCTTCATGCAGCGCGTGGCCGACGAGACCGGCGTACGGATCGTGGCATGCACCGGCATCTACAGCTACGACTATCTCCCCCACTACTTCGCCAACCGCGACGTCGACGTGATGGCCGACCACTTCGTCGAGGACATCGAACGCGGCATCCAGGACACGGGCATCAAGGCGGCGTTCTTGAAGTGCGCGGCCGACGCGGCTGGAGTCACCGCGAACGTCGAGAAGATCCATCGCGCGGTGGCACGCGCGAGCGTGCAGACGGGCGCGTCGATCATGGCGCACTCGATGCCGGCGGTCGCGACGGGGCCGCGCCAGGTCGAGATCTTCGAAGAGGAGGGTGTCGAGATGTCGCGCGTGCAGATCGCGCACTGCGGCGACACCGACGACCTCGCCTACATCGAGGGGCTGATCGACAGCGGCGTGTACGTCGGTCTCGACCGCTACGGCCTGGAGATGTACCTGCCGATCGACCGGCGCAACGCAACCGCCGCCGAGCTGCTGCGCCGCGGCCACGCCGAGCGGCTGATGTTCTCGCAGGACTTCTGTGCGTCGATCGATTGGTTCCCGCCCGAGGCGGGCGAGCAGTTCGAAGCCAGCGGCGCGATCCGCAACTGGTCGATGACGCTGGTGTTCGACGAGGTCGTGCCGGCGCTGCGCGAGCTGGGCGTGATCGACGACGACACTTTCGCGACGATCTTCACCGCGAACCCGCGGCGCTGGCTGACGGCCTGAGCGCGGCGGTCAGAGATCGTCCGACGGGACGTGCGCGGGGCAGCCGCGCCCGGGGGTGGCGCAGTCGAGCGCGAGTGCGCGCGCCCGAATCGGCGGGCGTGCGGGCAGCCGCGTCGGGAGCTCGCACGTCTGCTGCCCCATGTTGCCGAACGGGCACAGCCAGCCAGCCTCGACGAAGTACGAGCTGGCTTCGCTGCGGCCGAGGTGCTGCGTGGCGCGGGCGTGGATGACGGCGTTCAGCACCGCGACGGCGCTTGCGCAGGTCGCGGCGCCGTTGACATACACACGCCAACGGTCCGCCGTCCCGTGGTGCGTGTATGGGACGCTGGCGCGGAGATAGCCGCAGGTCCTGACGCTGGAGCTGTGCGCGGCGGCGCCCGCGGCGCCCGCGGCCGGGATCGCGGCCAGCGGTGCGCTCAGAGCCAAGCAAATCGCCAGGAGGAGGCCACGCGCTCGCATCGCATCATCCTAGTCTCAGGCAGATGGTGCCACGAGCAGCTGCGGCCCCTCGGTCTCGCGCTCGCCCGCCTTGTTGACGGCCGGGTTGGCAGGACGCGCGCTGAGGCGCGAGGCCGGCAGCGCGCCGCACAGCGCGAGCGCGTCCTCGGCGCCGAACTTGGGATCGAGCCACGCCTGTTGTACGTCGCGGTCGGCGAGGATCACTGGCATCCGGTCGTGGATCGACGCGGCGACGCGGTTGGGCGCGGCGTCACAGGTCAGCAGCGTGACGCTCGCGATCCACTCGCCGTTGACCTTGGCGGGCGTCCATAGCGAGGCGAACGCGAACGGGATGCCGCCGTCGACCTGGAAGAAGAACGGCTGGCGAGGCTGATCGCGCTTCTCGGGTTTCAGCCACTCGAAGTAGCCGTCGGCGAGCTGCAGCGCGCGCCTTTCGGCGCGGGGGATCAGCCGCCGGTAGGCGGGCTTGGTCGTGACGCTCTCCATACGGGCGTTGATCATCAACGGCCCCTCGATCGACGTCGCCCACGACGGGACGAGCCCCCAGCGCAGCAGGCGCGCCTCCTGCTCACCGTGCGGGGCGACGATCGCGAGCACCTCCTCGGTTGGTGCGATGTTGAAGCGCCGCGTCCCCGCGTCGCTGGAGATCGGCACCCTGAAGCGGTCGTTCAGTTCTTCCGGCCCGGCGGTGTTGGTGTAGCGCCCGCACACGCTTCGAGCATATGCCCGCGAGCGACCTCGCCCTGCCTCCGGGCGCCAGGCATGCGAACATGCGTTCGCATGGGAAGGCCATACCGCCCCGTCCGTGAGCTCGAAGCCCACCTCGCCCGCGGCGAGCTCGACTTCGCGGTGGCGGTCGCGAAGGTCATGGCCCAGGAGCGCACGCGGCCGCTGGATCTCGGGCTGATGCTGCGGTTTCTGCCGCTGGTCGCGGTGCAGCGCCCGGACGAGTTCGACGTCTGGGCGCTGCGCTGGCTGGAGCGCTGGTGCGGCGAGCTGCGCGGCCGCTCGAGCATCGACGACGCGGCTGAGCTCGTCGCCGGGCTCGCGGAGATCCCGGTCGACCCCGAACGCGCGCTGCGCGTGATCGCGGCCGTCCGTGCGCGTCAGGAGCCCCGCGCGTGAGCTTCGAGCGGGGGGTAGAGCACGTGAGCAGCGAGCGGGTGCCCTGACGGCTGTAGAGGGCCCGTCCGGCCCGCGGCGCTACGCCGCGAGCCGGACGGGGAGCAGCTTGAGCTGATTGATGAAGGGGGATTCGACGTATTCAGGCCCAGCAGCCCTGTCCGCGAGCTGCATGCGCGGAAAGCGCGCGAGCGTCTCCTCGAGCATGATCCTCAGCTCCAGGCGCGCGAGCGCGGTGCCCAGGCAGAAGTGCCGGCCGCCGGCGCCGAAGGCCTGATGCTCGGGGACTCGGTGCACGTCGAAGTGGTCGGGGTTCTCGTAGCGTGTCTCGTCGCGGTTGGATGAGACGTACCACAGCACGACCTTCTCGCCGGCGCGGATCTGCTGACCGTGGAGCTCGGTATCGCGCGTGGCCGTGCGGCGGAAGTGCGCGAACGCGGGGAACATCCGCAACGCCTCCTCGACCGCGCCGGCGACCAGCGAGGGGTCGTCGAGCAGCGCCTGCATCTGCTCGCTGTCTTCCATCAGCGCCCGCATCGCCGAGCAGAACGTGGCCTTGGTGCTGTCGTTGCCGGCGGCCATCAGCAGGAAGAAGCCCATCACGATCTCGTGTTCCTCGAGTTTCTCGCCGTCGAGTTCCGCGTGCACCAGCACGCTGGTGAGGTCGTCGGTCGGGGTCTCGCGACGCTCGGCGATCAGTCGTTTGCAGCGCTCGAAGACCTCGGGGATGTCTTTCTCGAGCGCGCCGTCGATGCCGTCGGGATTCACATCGGGGTCGCCGGCGCCGAGCGTGGAGTTCATCAGCCGCGCCCAGATCTCGTCGTCCTGTTCGGCGATCCCCATGAAGCTGCCGATCACGCGGGCCACCACGGGCTGGGCGAGCTCGGCGACCAGGTCGCATTGCTCGCGGGCGGGCGGGCCCTCCAAACGGTCCAGCACCTTCACGACGATCGCTCGGATGGCGTCCTCGTGGGCGGCGATCCGCCTCGGCGTGAAACCGGCCTGAAACAGCGCCTTCAGGCGGTCGTGCTTGGGCGGGTCCATGCCGATGAACATCGCCCGCACGAGTTCGATGGGCAGCACGCCTGCGGCCGTGATCCCGTCTTCTGAGGAGTAGGTGCGCCAGTCGCGGCTGACGGTGTGGATGTCCTCGGGGGTCGTGACCGACCAGAAGCCCGCCTCGTCGGGGAACTCTTCGAAGCTCTCCGTCCAGTGGATCGGGCAGCCGCTGCGGAGCTGCTTGAAGAGCTCGTGCGGTGGCCCGTCGACCCAGAGATCGCGCGCCGTGAGTTCGACGCTCTCGAGATCGCTGCCAACCGCCGCCATCGGGGACCTCCATGCTCGTTGCTGCAGGACGCGCCCAAATAATACTGGCTGAGCGGCCAGTCAGGTTTCACCCTGTTGGGACTACGCGCAGTTTGCGAACGCGGGTATCGGAAAACCGCTTCGTGCGGCCGTTCGCTAGGAGCGCGAGCCCTCGGGCGGAGAATGTGGAGGTTGCCGGTCCTCGACGGTCAGCTCTCCGACGGTGAGCCGCGCGACGTGCAGATCGCCGACGTCGAGCGAGCCGATCGCGGCACGACGGATCCCGAGCTTGCCGATCGCCACTGCGCCGACGGCGGCGGCGCCGATCGCGACGGCGCCGCCCGCGAGCGCACCGAACGCGAGCGCGCCGAGCGACGCGGCGCCGAAGGCGCCCAATGCGCGAGCGCGGCGGCGTCGGAGCTCAGGCCGCGCCATGGGGCTCCGACGCGGGCACGCGCAGAGCGTGGCCGGCGAAGACGAGCATGTGTTCGAGGTGCGCTTCGACCGTCTGCAGGCTGTGTTCGCCGGGGTAGATCGCGCCGGTCGCTGTGGCGCCCGCGGCGCGCAGCGCCGACGCGAACGGCAGATCCTCGTCGGGGTTGGCGATGTGGTCCTGTTCGCCGCCGTAGATGAACGCGTGCAGGCCGAGACGGGACAGGATCGGGCGATCGGCGTGGAGCGTGCCTTCAAGGCCGTTGAAGAAGCTGAGCCAGCTCTCGACGACGCCGAAGCGGTAGGGGTTGGCCAACGCGACGTTCATGGCGCCGTAGCCCCCCATCGAGTCGCCGACGACCGCACGGGCGTCACGCGCGGGCACCGTCGGCAGCATCCGGTCGATCAGCTGCTGCACTTCGAGGACGTAGCTTTCGTAGTCCAGGCTTCCCGTGTTGCGCCAGTTGTTCGAGCCCGGTCCGCCCTGGATCATCACCGCGATCAGCGGCGGGATCGCGCGCCTGGCGATCAGCCGGTCGAGTTGCGCCTGCAGGCCGATCTGCAGAAACGCGGTGTCGGACTGATCGTTGCCGGTGAGCATGTACAGCACCGGGTAGTGGCTGGTGGTGGCGTCGTAGCCGGAGGGCAGGTACACGAGGAACGAGCCTTCGCCGCCATCGAGTGCAGCCGACGGATAGGAGGCACGGCCGATCGCGCTGCCGGCTGCGTCCTGGCTGACGGGTGCCAACGTCGGCAGCGATGGCGGCGGCGGCGCCGAGCTGACCGCAGCTTCCTGTTCGCCGAGGGCACCACGCTCGCCGATGAGCCCCGCGAGCGTCAGCTGTCCGCCCTGTGCGAGCGCGATGAGGACGACTGCGAGCGCGCCGAGCAGCACACCGGTGATCAGCCTGCGAGCCCGCGCGCGCCCCGGCTGGGGCGGAGCCGGCAGCGCGCGGCCACCGACCGCGGCTTCGCGGCGCGGCGGGAACGCGGGCACCCATGGCGGCGGTAGATATTCAGCCGCCGCGCCGCCCTGTCCGGGCCAGCTCCAATCGCCGAGGCCTTCGAGCCATACCTGTGTGCGAGACGCGCTCACCATCACGGACATCGGCAGATTCAATGAAGCGCCAGCCCGAAAACCAACCCCTGCACGCACACGCCCATCCTGCAGGCGCGCGTGCAGGCCTTCAACTGGCTCAGCTGGTGCTCCAGACCTGCCCGACGCCGGCGAACCCGAGTGCATCCTTGGTGGCTTCGGTGAGGTCGAATTCGCGTCCCGCCACGTACGGTCCACGATCCACAACCGGAACGCGCACCGTGCGATCGCCGTAGCGCAGCGTGACGAGCGTGCCGCACGGAAGTGTCTTGTTGGCGACACCCATCGTGGAGCTCGTCAGTGCGCCGCCGCACGCGAGGCTGCCGCCGCCGCCATACCAGGAGGCCTCGGCCAGGCGGTATACGTTCAGCTTGCCAAGCCGCCGGTGTGCCGAGGCCTCGGACACGCTGCCGGCGAAGCGCAGGCGCAGCCATGTGCTTCCCAGTCGGCGCGGGGAGTAGCTGATGCGAAAGCGACCGTGGCCGCGGGTACGCGCACGGGCGAGCGTGTGCCACCCGTGCCTGCCGAGAGCCTGCAGTGCGACCACGAGCCCTCGCTGTCCGGGGTGGTGGTCTTCGAGCAGCGTGCCGGTGAGGTTCGTGCGCTGGTCGGCGAGTACGTTGAGCTGGTAGTCGCGGTGGACCTTCAGCGCGGTGTCGATCGGCGTCGGCACGCTTGGACCGGCTACCGATGAGCTCACGCCGACCGGTGCCAGAGGCGCCGCGGAGAGCGGCGTCGGGGATACGAGCATGAAGTTGGCAAACCTCCTTGGTAACGCCTACGGGGTTAGCTGTCGGGCTCACGGCCCCGCCGACGCACGCATGGGCGCGTGTCAGCCGGGCGTTACGGCCGCATCAGCGGCCGATTCGCCCCATCCGGTTCGCTTTCGTGCGTGCCGGCAGTGGTTCCCCCGCTCGCCCCCATCAACGGGGGCGATTCGGCGAGTCGAACAATTGTTCGGAGGATATCGGCGCCCAGCCGGAGATCTGTGTGACGAGTGTCACACACGAGTAGCCGCTTTAGGTAGTTGCCCCTGAAACAGGGTGTTTGCAGGCGATTTCTTTAGAAATGTTTTACAGCGATCCGTGCAAAGTGGGTACACGGACTCGTCACTCTTTTCGACGATGCGAAGCTAGGAATTCAGTGAACATGCCCCGCGGCCAGCAGTCAACACCCGGTAGTTGGCGTTTCGCTACCCTCGCGCCGCCGGGTGCGACTGTCCACTGCTCCCGGCCTCTAGGAACGCAGTGACGCCCCGCCCAGCTCAGTGCGCTGGGCGGGGCGCAATTCGCAGATCGCCGCGGCGAGTTGGCCGGCGGGCTGCCGAAACCGGCGTCGCCGGCGCCGGCATCTACGATCATCTCCGACGTTGAGCACTGTCACGCCACCGCCTCCCACGCAGCCCCCGCCCCCGGGGCCCGCCGAGCCGATCGCTCCTGAGCCGCCGCGGCGCGCCTGGTGGATGGCCAAGCGCGTGCTGCTTGCCGGCGTGGCGATCGTCGCACTCACCGGCGGCGCCACGTATGCGATCGCCCGCAACGAGGTCAGCGCCGTCGTCAGGGCGCTCGAACACAACAAGCCGGTGAAGGTCTCGTCGAAGGTGCTCGCGCCGACGGCCAAAGGCGAACCGGAGACGCTGCTGCTGATCGGCAACGACGAACGTCCGCCGCCGAAGAACAACCCGAGTGGCGCTGTCCTGCCCCATTCGAACGAGATGCTGCTGGTGCGAATCGATCCCAGCAAGCCGACGATCTCGATGTTGTCGATCCCGCGCGAGCTGCAGGTCAGCTTCACCGCTCGCAACGGACAGCTCATCACCAATCGCATCAACTCTGCCTACACCTACGGCTACGAGGACGGCGGTGGCACTTCCGGCGGGGTCAAGCTGATGGTCGACACGCTCAAGCGTGTGCTCGGCATCCACGTCATCAACCACGTGTTCGTGACGAGCTTCCCGAAGTTCAAGCGTGCCGTCGACGAAATGGGCTGCGTGTACATGACAGTCGACAAGCGCTACTACCACGTCAACGAACCGGGCGGCGAACAGTACTTCGAAATCAACCTTCAGCCGGGGTATCAGCGTCTGTGCGGCGCACAGGCGCTTGAATTTGTGGCGAACCGCCACGAAAGCACGTCGCTGATCCGTGATGCGCGTGACCAGCGCTTCCTGCTCGAAGTGAAGGCCGAGTATGGCGCGACGCTGTTCGGAAACCGTGAAAAGTTCGAGAAAATTCTTGGCAAGGCGATGGAAACCGACCTCCACGGGGAAGAACAGGTGCTGCAGCTGCTCGAGCTGCTGGTCGAATCGGCCGGCAAGCCCGTGCGCCAGGTGCCCTTTCACGTCACGCTCCTACCCACCATC